>CENL01013386.1_pt1 | contig 285596 bp, 236 predicted proteins | sample 530221 | NCBI WGS metagenome assembly CENL01 (sample SAMEA2619791, study PRJEB7988) | marine metagenome | isolation source: saline water (ENVO:00002010), including
AATCTGCTGACCAATGCCAGTGATGTGGATGCCAGTGCTTCTCTGGATGTGTCTGATATCGCTTACCAGTCCGGCGATAACAGTGGTGTGTCCGTGAACGCGAACGGGACGTCTCTGGATGTGGACCTGAGCTTCTACCAGGATCTGGACGCCGGTGATACCGAAGTAATCACTTACACTTATAATGTGATCGATGGTCTGGGTGGCTCTGTGGCTCAGACAGTGACGATCACGATCAACGGTCAGAACGATGCCCCGACGATCAGTGCGGCTGTGACAACGACAGTGTCTGAAGATGATGCGAACTTCAACCTGAATCTGCTGACAAACGCCAGCGATGTGGATGACGGTGCCGTTCTGGATGTGTCCTCACTGGTAAATACATTGGGGGATGACGGCGGTATCTCTGTGAACGCGAACGGCACGTCTCTGGATGTGGATCTGAGTTATTACCAGTATCTGTCTGGCAGTGATACCGAAGTGATCACTTATACTTATAATGTGATCGACGGCCTGGGTGGCTCTGTGGCTCAGTCAGTGACGATCACAATCAATGGACAGAACGATGCTCCTGTGGTGACCGACGAACTGGATGATATTTCCCGGGACGGACTCACGCCGGAAACAATCGATCTGGATCTCCATTTCAGTGAGCCTGATGCCGGCGATTCGTTGACTTATACCGTGGAAGCGCATGTTCTTGGTGATAATCCAGGAGATGCATTACCAGCAGATTTCTGGGCGAATGTGGTGGTCGCAGGCAGTGATTTAAATATTACTTATACCGATTACAGCTCGGAACAGGTGCGTCTGCCTCTGGTGATTACTGTGACCGCGCATTCGGATGACGGAGCTTCTTCCGATGAGACCAGTACGTTTACATTAACTCCCGTTCCGCAGGCCACATTGGATATCCGTCTGATTGCCCGTGATGTTGAATCCAGTGGCAGAGACTTTACATCCTTCCGGTCCGAAGCTGACCTGGCTGCCATCATTGCCGGTGGTAAAGGGGGAGCACGGTTCCAGTTGACCAACGGTTTACAGGATCTGACTTATGCGATCAGTGGGCTTACTGATTACAATAATACCAATCCCGGTGACGGACCAATCGTCGACATCCAGTCAGATCTGGTTGCTGTGCGAATTGTCGATACCACAAACAGTAACATTACGTTGTTTACTCTCTATCATAAAACCAATAGCGACGATAACCCGACTGTCGACTTCTCAGCAGGAACCATGACTGGTGTCTGGGCCAGTGATGATTCCACACCGTTTACCAGTGCGATTCTGGATAAGTTATACAATGGTGATCTGGCCGTCCAAGTCGAAATTACGGGTCTCGGTAAACCTAAACTGTCTGGAAAGAATATACTGGTATCACCAGAGGTCGATGATGTGAGTAATCTGCCTTCGTCGATCACACAGGTGGTACAAGACAACTTTTATGTTGTGGAAATCTGGATGAGTGACATGCTGGCACAGGTGCTGGCCTCTCAGACGACAGAGACGTCGAATGTGTCTTCTGTGGTTCTGGACATGCTCTGGGATGTTGCGGATGCGTCACTGATTGGTTATGACTTCACAACAGCTTCTTCCGCTTTCGGCTTCCTGGCAGGTGTGGACAATGCTGATTTTAATGGCGGTGTACTCGAAAATATCAATGCCACAACAGTACTGCCAGGATTAATTACCAATGGCTATGGCCGGATAGGCTATGCCACGTTTCTTGCAGACGGAGCGGCAGACAGCGTCGATTTCACGATTGACACTACCGATTTGATCTCCGGAGCCGATGGTGTGACCCGAGGGGGAAACATTGATTTCAGTCAGATTTCGATTACCAATACTTCCGTGGATCAGGTGGCTCCCTCAGAATTCTTTGTTCAGACCGATCTCAGTAATCTGACTGTTTCCGGGACCATCGATCTGGGGAATGGCACGATTCTCAACCTGGAAGATCAGGGTATGGGAACAGGTCTGAATTCCACCAGCATTAGTGGGCGACTGGATGTGGTGTTCGATGATATCAATGATCCGGGAACGATTCAAATTGTCAATTCCACTATTGAAGTCAATCCCTCCGGTGACGCCCGTTCTGACCGTGAAAATTCAGGGGATTTCAATATTCTGGATCTGGCTGACTTCGGCCTGATCGGCGATCAGTTGTTTGATGTAGATGTTCCACTTGCAGGTATTAGACAGGCTGAATTAAGCCTGGCGATTCGCGATGCCATTGCCCAGTTGATCTCCAGTCAGCAGGCGATTGATGGTTCCGGCAATTTCGATATCACGGAAGACTGGCTGCTGGAACATGGACAGCTGGATTCGATGATTTCATTACCCGATGAAGGCAATTACGTCTTTCAATCCAATTCTGAAGAGACATTTGATCAAACAATGACGTTCGTTGATCCGGTGTCTGGCGTTCCTGCCGGCTTGACCGACTGGAGTCACGCCAAACTGACGGGAAATCCAACAGACGGTTATGTACTGTTAATTCCGATCAGTCGCCGTGTCGAGTTTACGACTGAGGATGGCTACGACATCGTGTTGAATCTGGTTGGTACAGCGACTGCCCGATTCGATGTGAACCAGAATGATACCGATGAAGCCGGTGATACGATCACGACGGCCGTGGATACGGAATTAACTTCCGGGGCTCCCGGGACCAGGGTTTACCAGGGGATCATCGGCAATAACGGTTCGCTGGGCGATCCTAATCTGGATGTGGACATGTTCGAAGTTCAACTGGGGATAGGAGATACCGTCACCGTTGACGTGGATGCTGACATGTTTAATTCCGGTCTGGACAGCGTGCTGCGGCTGTTTGATTCCACCGGAACCCCCATCACGATCGGACTGGTCGATGGATTAGGTGATCCTGTTGCTGATGCAAATGGGGTTGTTGATGATGTTGATGATGTGGATCAAGTTCCCAATGAATTTATCTTCGATCTGGGTAGCTTAGACTCTTATTTCTCCTTTACCGCCACGACCGCTGGCACTTATTACATCGGTTTGTCTGCCTTTGGGCAATTTGACTACGATGCAACGACCACTGGTGCCGGGACCGGCTCAGTTGATCCAACATTAACCGGTTCTTATGACCTGACGATTACCGTTGAAAACGGCGGAGCTCCGTTGCATGGAACTCAGGCCATTGTGGTTGATGCTCCGCTGGAAGACGGGACGGCCGTTGATCTGGTCGTGGTCCGCAATCAGACAGAGCTGGGTCCAAACGGACATACTCTCGCACTGCCTGCCAGTGATACCTGGATTGACGAGTGGAGTTCGTTCTGGGTAGAAGTTTATGTCGAGACAGCCGATGCCAGAAGTATTACTGCGGCAGTGGCCGACTTGAATTACAACACCAGTTTCTTCACCGCAACAGCAATTGAGTTTGGCAGTGCCTTTGCCGCCACCGGTGAAGCGGTGATTGATGATGCGACAGGAGTTGTGACCGGACTGAGTGGTATCGCCAATGGTGATAAGACCGGATATGGTAAAAAGGCTCTGCTGGCACGGGTGAAGTTTGAATCTCTGGCCCAGGATGATGTCTCCATTGACTTTGAAGACAAATTCATTGGACCGCATGCACTGGGTCTGTCACTGAGCAATGTCAGCGTCAGTCTGTTCAATGATACCGAGACATCTCTGGTCATCGGCGATGCACCCGATACCGACCTGTGGGCGATTGCCTATGATGTGAACGACGATGATACCATCAACTATCGCGATCTGATTATCCTGGCTTCCGTGTATGGTGAGAATGTACTCGATACCAATTCGCCTTATGTCTGGGCATTGGATGCTGATAAGAGTGGTACGGTAAACTATAAGGATTTGAATTTCTTCGTATCCAATTACGGCGTTCACAAAGGGGGGGATAAAGATGTGGTTTATCCATCCAACTTCCTGCAACGCTGGTACGGTAAAACCACCGATATCACCGGAGATTCTTCAGTCGATCAGGTGATGGACGAAGCTCTGGCGATCTGGCAGGATGCACTGGGGCTGGAAGAAGCACCGGATATCCAACTGGTGATCACCAACCTGGGTGGTACTCAACTGGGTGAAGGTCAGATTACCGGTGTTGACTCTGAAGGACGACCTGTCTCCGGGATTGTGACTCTGGATGATGATGCCGCCGGCCTGGGCTGGTATTCGGGGCTGGATTCCACTGTCTTCAGTTCTTCTGAACTCGAAGGGGGCGTGGCATACACGGCTGATGCCAATTCCGATGCCGCCGGCCATTACGACCTGTTAACGGTACTGTTACACGAAATTGGCCACGTTCTCGGTTTTACAAAAACATATGCTCCGTTTGAAAACTTTGTGCAAGCGGGCGTAGGTGAAACTCTGACCTTTGTAGGGAGTGGCTTTGAAGCAACGCTGACCGACGACGGTCTGCACCTGGATGATACGGTGCATGCCGGGGATGTGATGAATGCCACACTGGATCCGGGTGTTCGCAAACTGCCTTCGATTCTGGATGCCCTGATTCTGCAGTCTGCTCACGAAGCTGCTGCTTCCGGCAGCTTCGAAATCCTGGTGGGTGTGAATGCTCCGCTGATGGCGAATCTGCCACTGGTGGCGGAACCATCTGTGACCCCGGTAACCGAGAATGAGAATTCGCTGGTGACCGTGATCGCGCCTCTGGACGAACTGTCTCCGGTTGTGTTCGACGTAACCAGTAGTCTGCAGGCAGGCGATGAGCCGGTTCAGCATGCATGGAATCAGGTCATCAACAATCTGCTTCAGAGCCAGGGACTGGATCAGAGCGATCTCGATCTGACCGTACTGGATGGTCTGAGCGAAGAGTTGAGCAATGATCTGCGATTTAATGGTCTCTCGATTGTTGCTGGTGGAAAGATCGACCTTTCGGATCTGGTTGATCTGGAATCCGGTGACCTGGATCTGGCAGGGCTGAGTGAAGAAATCGATGCTGACTTCGACGATGTCTTCTCAGACTGGGCAGGTCCTATACTTTAAACAATCTGCGTGACTTTCAGGCCCTGGTGTGTATGCGAGTGCTGGCATCAGGGCCTTTTTTCTTAATACATCAGGGTCTGGAAGCTGTAGGGGAGATGGGTTATCAGGTTGCGTTTAGTCAACATGCACTCATTTTCGTAAACGCTTACAGGCTGTGTTTCAAGACTTTTAAAGACTTTGCTTTCTGTTCTTGAATGCTGAACACTGCGATGGTATGTTTCAGGTGTCTTGAGATCAGTCAGGGCAAATCAGTCAAGTTATTTCGGGGTGAACTGCCGAAGTTGAGTGGTGAGGTTCATTTCAAATCAGTTCAGGTCCCACATTTCTGGAACCAGTTACTTCTTATGATTTTTGTATCACATTGAGGAGAAAAAAAGCGTGAGTGCTAAGAAAGATGACAAACCAGCTGAAGAGACAACAGAACCTGCAGCAGAAGCAGCACAGGCTCCAGCACAGCAGCAACAGGTCAAAGTGAATGACGACAATGTGACTGCCAGCTACGCCAACTTCTGTCGCGTATCCAGTACTCCAGAAGAATTGATTCTGGACCTGGGTCTGAATCCTCAGCCACTGGATCCAGCAAACACAGAGATCAGTGTTGGTCAGCGGATCATTCTGAATCATTACACCGCCAAGCGTCTCTTGAGCGCTCTCTCAATGGCTTTACAACGTCATGAGCAGGCCTTTGGTGTTCTGGAAACAGATATCCGTAAACGAGTTGTTCGTCAGCAGACATAGTGCTTTGTCGAGCTGGAAATTGAGGGTTGGGGGGATTGTTCAGGTGCTCCGTAGTCGCAGCCTGCGATATCTATTCAACCCGATATTTCAAAATGACATTCCACTGGTCTGAATGCAGTGATTGTCTTGATTCCCGTTGCCATGGGAAACGATTGCAGGTTACAATCACGAAAGATCAAGCCTACCCGCCGGCCCGATGTCCTGGACATCGGAGCCGGTTTTTTTTTGCTGTTGTCGGGAAGGGAATGGTCGAATAATGCATGTGATGGTCTGTCAGAGGGTTGAATCCCGATTTTCCGGTTTTTCCTGAAAATTTGGATAAAAGTATGGCAGCGGTTGAGTAGGAAAGTGAAATCGACTTTGGTAACTTTCTTTCGGACAGCGCAAGTCTGCTAGAGTACAGAGCTTTAAATCTCTGATCTAATACGGTAATGTAAAAGAAACATGTTTTAAACCTGTATTCGCGACAGAGCATTCTCCCTGCGTGTCGAGTTGACACTGTGCCTGCCCTGTCCGGATTCATAATTAAGCCCGGAGAGGGCAAAATGCTTGATAAACCAGATTCAGCTTCGTATTACTCTGAAGGCAATGGGCACTCTGATCATCAACTTCCAGAAGAAATAGTCAACGATTTAAGCTCGGAATCGTTAACCTTCGTGGAGTCGCTGTACACGAGCTATCTGGAGTCGCCGAGCTCTGTCTCCCAGGAATGGCGTGACTATTTCTCGAAGTTCCCCCAGAAGATGACCCGGAGCCGCAAACCGAATTTCGGGCCCTCCTTCAAACGCCATACTATGTTCAACCCTCCTGGCAGACAGGAACGGGAGGGAATGGACCGCCAGACGATGAAAATTGCCGATCGTCAGGAGCGCCTGGACCAGTTGATTCGTAATTACCGTGTGCGTGGTCACATTCTGGCTTCACTGGATCCCCTGGGAAAGAAACGAGCCACGCCTCCCGAGTTGATGCCTGAGTTCTATGATTTCTCTGAACGGGATTACGATCGCGTCTTTTCGACGTCGACATTTGGTGGTCCGAAGCAGCGCACCCTGCGCGAGATGATCCAGTGGTTAAGAAATACTTACTGCCGATCGATCGGTGCGCAGTTTATGCACATCGACAGTCTGCGTGTGCGGAAGTGGCTGCAGAACCGGATGGAAAGTACCGCGAATTTCCTGAAGTTCGAGCGTCCCGAATCGTTGCGAATTCTGCGCCGGCTGACCGATGCCGTTGTGTTTGAAGAGTTCATCCAGAAAAAATATGTCGGCCTGAAAAGTTTCTCGCTGGAAGGGGCCGAGAGCCTGATTCCGCTGCTGGATCTGGCGATTGAAAAAGCGGGTGAGCAGGGCGTAGATGAAATTGTGTTCGGAATGGCACACCGGGGCCGCCTGAATGTTCTGACCAACATCATGGGGAAAAAACCACGCGAAATTTTCCGCGAATACGAAGACTCTGTCCCCGAAATGAGTGTGGGCCGAGGCGATGTGAAATATCACCTGGGATACAGTTCCGACTGGATGACCGAATCCGGGCACAACGTGCACCTGACGCTCTGTTTCAATCCGAGCCACCTGGAATTCGTAAACCCGGTCGCGATGGGCAGGATGCGTGCCAAGCAGGATCGCTGGTCCAATATTGATCGAACCAAGGGGATGGTCCTGCTGATTCACGGTGATGCTGCTTTTGCCGGGGAAGGGGTTGTCCAGGAGAGCCTGAACCTGAGTGAACTGCGGGGCTATCGAACCGGTGGTACCATTCATGTTGTCGTGAATAACCAGATTGGTTTCACAACGGATCCGGCACAGAGCCGTTCTTCCACCTACGCGACAGACGTGGCAAAGATGTTGCAGATTCCCATATTTCATGTGAATGGCGAAGATCCGGAAGCGGTTGCCCAGGTGGTCCGGCTGGCGATGGATTTCCGCAAAGAATTCCACCGCGATGTCGTGATCGACATGTATTGCTATCGTCGCCGTGGGCACAATGAAGGGGATGAGCCGGCATTCACGCAGCCCCTGATGTACGACATTATCAATAAGCGTCCTTCAGTGCGAGACAGTTTTCTGCAGCGCATGCTGGAACGGAAGTCTGTGACCAAAGAAGACGGAGACCGGCTGCAGGATGAAAGTGTTTCTCACCTGGAGTCCGAACTGTCAGCGGCCCGAGTCGAGAATTATCCGCATACGGTGGAACTGCCGGCAGGTATCTGGGCCGGATACCGGGGCGGTCGCGAGTTACCGGCAGACCAGATTGATACCGGAATTCCCGAGAAGAGCCTGGTGAACCTGTTGCTGAAGCAGACAGAGGTCCCCGATAACTTTACGCCTCACAAGAAGATCCAGCGACTGCTGAATATCCGTAAGGAGATGGCAGAGGGTGAGCGGAAGATCGACTGGGGAACGGCTGAGGCCCTGGCATTTGCCTCCCTGCTGACAGAAGGCTATCGAATCCGGGTCAGCGGTCAGGATGCACAGCGGGGCACATTCAGTCATCGTCATGCCGTGCTGCATGATGTTAAAAACGGTAAAAAATTTACCCCCCTGAAACATCTGGTCGAAGGACAGGGGCCGGTCGAGTTTGTGAACAGCCCGCTTTCTGAAGCAGGCGTTCTCGGATTTGATTATGGTTACAGTCTGGACTGTCCTGATGGTCTGATTATCTGGGAAGCGCAGTTTGGTGATTTCTGTAACGCGGCCCAGGTGATTATCGATCAGTTTATTGTGAGCGCGGAAGATAAATGGCAGCGTTACAGCGGTATCGTGATGCTGTTGCCTCACGGATTTGAAGGTCAGGGGCCGGAACACTCCAGTGCCCGCTTCGAGCGTTTTCTGCAACTGGCGGCGGAAAGTAATATCCAGATTGCGATGCCTACGACGCCGGATCAGTTTTTCCATCTGCTGCGTCGTCAGATGATCCGCAAATGGCGGAAGCCCTTAATTGTGATGACTCCCAAGAGTCTGCTTCGGCATCGTGACGCGGTTTCCAGCTTCAAGTCGATGAGTTCAGGGTCATTTATCAAAGTGATCGGCGACACCACAGACCTGAACCCGAAAAAGGTCAAACGGGTTCTGCTGTGTACCGGTAAAATCTACTACGATTTGAGTGAGCACCGTAAACAGGCTGAACGGGACGATGTGGCCATTATCCGGATGGAACAGCTTTACCCGGTTCCCAAAGAGGAACTGGAACAGGCGCTGGCTCCGTATCCGGAAGGGACTCCCGTGTACTGGGTCCAGGAAGAACCGGAAAACATGGGAGCCTGGCGGTTCATGTATTGCCGCTTCAAAGGCAATCTGTTTGGTCGCCATCCGTTGAAAGGCGTTTATCGTCCAGCAAGTGCCAGTCCGGCAACCGGTTCAGGACGCAGTCATCAGTTTGAGCAGGAGATGCTGATTTCCGAAAGTTTTCGGGAAGAAGAATAACGTCTACGGGCGGTCAATCAGGTCTTTGAGATGGAAATGATGTTTCCCCAGTTTACCGCCATAGTTACCGGCGGTAATCTGGAGGATCCCCGGTTGCTGGCAGACGGTATGCAGACCTGACTTCATTGCCTGTTGCACGGGTTCAAATGCTGCACCATCGATGACAATTTCGTAGACGCAACCGGTTCCCTCCGGCAGATCCGAAGTTGTCTGTGCCTGTAATGTCGGGCAATAGGCATCGTTGGTACTGGCCTTGAGTTTTGAATAGCGGGAGCCGACTTTGCTGCCGCTGCGGACGATGCCGCCGGGGAAGGGAAGAATAGTGAGCTCGACCTGCTGCATCGCAGAGACGGCTGCTTCGGTCGCCAGAAGCCCGCTTTTCTGATCGGTGGCACAGATTAAGAGGTTACCGCCGGCGACCCCCTTGAATGTACCCGTCTGATCTTCGCAGACAAACTCTCCATCCATCACGGGCACTCGCCAGAGTCTGCGATCCCCCCATTTTTTGGAGACCTGGAAACCGTCTCCAAAAAAACGAAGCTGGCTGCCTAAGGCAATGTTCTTTTCTGGATCTTCCGGGGTATAGCCGGAGTAACAGGCAGTGGTGGGGCAGGTAAGGATGCATTGTCCCACGCGGTTGGAGACGGCTTTTTCCAGGGCGGACTGGCCGAAGGCGAAGAACATGAGGCTGACACCAGGCCGCCCATCGGGGCTTTCTGCCGGGGAGAGAAATTTTTCTACACCGGCTTCGGCGTCACAGGCAATCACGCTGGTGGCATAGCCGGTAACTTCTGCCGCTGCGATTCTGACCCAGGATTCTGTGAGAGCCGTCACGATAATTCGCGTACCGACAGTGGTAAATGCTTCAGCAAAGGTATCGCAAATGGGAACGCCGTTTAGTGCCAGTTCTGTATGATTATTCAAAATGGTTCCCAGGGAATCTCAAAGGGCAATGATAAAGTGATTAAAGCGGAATTGATTATTGCGGAATCAGAGGCAAAATCAAAGTCTCACTGGTTGCGGTTGTATTCGGGAACATCTTTGATCTGCAGATCCATCTGAATCAGTTTTGGAACACTTCTGGCCTGCATTTTTTTCATGATTTTAGCGCGGTGTGCTTCGACTGTTTTAAAACTGACATTCAGCGTACCTGCGATTTCACGGCTGGAGAAGCCGGCGACCACGTACTCCATGACTTCCCGTTCACGGCGGGTCAATAATTCTTTCCGCTCCATCAGATCCTGATTTTGTATCCGGTTCTGTTTGTTTTTGATGTCGGTTTCGATGCCTTTCTGAATGTAATCCAGCAGCACCTGATCGCTGACAGGCTTTTCGAGAAAGTCGATTGCTCCCGCTTTCATGGCCCTGACGGCCATGGGAACATCCCCGTAACCAGAGACGATAATGACAGGAATATCGTAGCCTCGCTCCCTCAGTTTTTCCTGTAATTCAAGACCACTCATGCCGGGGATTCTGATATCCAGGACCAGACAGCCGGGAATCTCAGGTGAGTAACTCTCCAGAAATTCACTGGCAAGCTCGTGCGTCTGCACCTTCAGACCGACCGATTCAATCAGCCAGCGGAGCGATTTTCTGATGGCGGGGTCGTCATCAACAACGAAGACAGTTGCTTCCTGCTGAATAGTCATGTTTTCAGATAACACTGATTCGATCTCCATGAGCTACTGGAAAAGTGAGAATAAAACTGGCCCCCTGTTTATTTCGGCGCGGGGTCAGTTTCCCGCCGTGCGCTTCAACAATGGTCTGGCTGATTGCCAAACCGACGCCCAGTCCTTTTTGTTTTGTTGTATAGAACGTTTCGAAGATAGATTTTTCCTGCCCCTTTTTCAAACCTATTCCGCTGTCTGTCACAGATATCATCAGATTTCCTGACTGATCCTGATCGGATTGAATCAAAACTTTACGTTCTTCGGGAGGCTGTTCAGACATGGCTTCGAAGGCATTTAACAGCAGGTTGACCAATACCTGTTCAATCTGGATGGCATCTCCAATGATCTGGAGCGGTCCCGGGCTCAATTCCATTTGCAGCGTGACAGCGTTACGCTGAATCTCGTGTTCGAGGAGTGCGATCGAATTTTGAATGACTGCGTTGATATCCAGTATTTTCTGTTCTACTTCGCTCTTCTGAACATGTCTTCTGAGACGCTTGATTGTTTCGCTGGCGCGTTGTGCCTGACGCGACATCTCTTCGAGAGGTTCAATCAGATTATCCAGAGTTGTGGTTCCGGACTGAATGCGGCGGATACAGCCATTCGTATAATTATTGATGGCTGCCAGAGGCTGGTTCAATTCGTGCGAGAGTTCGGCAGCCAGTTCCCCCATTGTTGAGAGTCTTGACAGGTGGGCCAGTTCCGCACGCCGCCTCACCAGTTCCTGTTCTGCCTGTTTCTGCTGGGTGATATCGGTTGCAATAACCATGGCAGCGATGATTTTTTCTTCGCTCACCATGGCACTAATGCGACAGGAGTAGAGCGTTTTTTTACCTTCCGTGTTGAGCCCTTCTGTTTCCATCAGTTGTGTCATTCCCGAGTCGAAGACTTTCTGAAGTTTCTCGCGGGCTTTATGGATGTGAGACTGATTCATGTAACTGAAAATGGATGTGCCGATGATGTCATCCATGTTGACTGATTCGATTTGATGATTGATAAAGAGAATGCAGCCTGCCTGATCCAGGGTCAGAATGGTGTCGGGGGCATTGGTCACCAGAGAGCGCCACTTGGCTTCCGTCTGTTGCAGCGCGTTATACAGTCGGTTTCGTTTGGTGTATTCTTCGTTCAGGATGGCATGTGCATGCTCCAGTTCGGCGGTACGGGAAGCGACTCTGGCTTCGAGGTTTTCGTTTAATTTTTCTAGCTCTTCCAGGGCAGACTGTTCCCTGGTGACATCTTTGACACAGGAGAGAAGAAATGTTTCACCCCGAAAATAGATCTGGACCGCGGAGAGCATCGTGCATAAACGGGTGCCATTCGGTATGATGAAGTCAAAAGAGAGCTCGCGCGCGGTCCCTTCTTTCTGGACTTTTTCAATCATCTCCCTGCGGGATTCTTTGCTGGGCCAGAAACCGATGTCAAAGGCGCTTTTCCCCAGAATGTATTCCCGGTTGCATTGCAGCGCGGTTAGAAATTTCTCATTGACCTCGATGAAGACACCCGTGTCGATTTCCGTTATACACATCGCGATCGGATTGAACTGGAATATCTTGCTGAAGCGTTCTTCGGAACGGCGGAGTTCTTCCTGTGAAGCGACTTTTTCGGTGATATCAATGGCGACTGAAAGAAATCCGTCGACGTGACCTTGTCCATCAAAAAACGGACTATATTCCACGTCAAAGACAAGCGCGCCTGCTGTCCGCCTGCGTTGTAACTCTTCACCGTTGAGTGTTCGTCTGAAAATCTCGATCAGTTCAGGGTCATCAGCGTACTCTTTGAAAATGGATTTCCCCACCCATTCTCCCGGGAGAAATCCCAGGCGGTTCAGGCCACCCCCTTCAGAGAGTGTGACGATTCCATGACGATCAACGGCCCAGATAATCAGCGGAGGGATGGAAAGGATTTTTCGCAGCAGTTGATGATCTGAGTCGAAGATATTTTGCAGGAGTTCGCCGGACTGCAGTTCCGGGAATGTTTCCGATAAGATCCGGGAGGAGAGCCTGTTGTGGTCTGGTGACTGATTGTGATTCACTGGGCACCTCCTCAGCAACTCTTTAGTCAGATCACTGGTATCTCTTTACGTGCATTGTGAATGCAGACCCGTTCAAGGGACAGGTTTGTGAACCAGGTTTCTGTCGCATGAAACTTGTTTTCTCTTCGATTATCCCGCATAGCCGGAGAATGTCAAACTTGGGAAGGTCATATTCATTAATTACCGTTATCAAAGATCAATCGAGTTCCAGGTCGATCTCGCTGCCAGACAATTTTGGTGATGATGATTGCAGGTGATCGTGATCTGTTAAGTCAAATTTAAGTGGTGTGACAGTGACAAAGCCTTCCGACAGTTCATGGATATCAGTGCCTGGTTCCAACTGATGGTTTTGAATGGGATCGAGGCCACTCCAGAAATAGGGACGCCCACGCGGATCCATGCGTTTTTCCATGACGTCGAAATGTCGTTTTACACCCAGGGAAGTCCATTTGACTCCCCGAGGCCAATCGGGTCGTATTTCTGGAAAATTGAGATTCCAGAGACGATCCGCCGGGTATGGATCCTGTAAGAGTTTTCTGATGATCGGAATACTCTGAGCGGCGCAGCGGTCATAGTCCGGTTTCGTGTCATTGGCAAAACTGCTGGCAGCCGAGATGGCGATGGAAGGAATTCCGGCAAAGGCACCTTCAATGGCTCCGGCGACGGTTCCTGAATAGAGAACATTGATACCCACGTTTGAACCGGAATTGATCCCACTGATGATCAGATCGGGGCGCTGCGGACAGAATTCCAGGATCCCCAATTTGACGCAGTCAGCCGGGCTGCCGGCAACGGCCCAGCCCCAGTGCTTTCCACTTTCGAATTCCTGATGTATCATCAGAGGATGTAAATAGGTGATGCTCAATCCCACGCCACTTTGTTCGGACAGGGGGGCAACGACTTCGACATCCCCGAGTTGAGTTAATGCTTTCTGAAGGCTGCGAATGCCTGGGGCATGAATACCGTCATCATTAGTCAATAAAATTTGCACGATGCGTCCTTAACTCTGAATCGTTCAGATCAGTCCTGAACGACAGCTTATCTTATGGCAGTACTTCACCGGTTTTCTGATCAACTATACCGGCCTGACACTATCTTATCGAAATGAGTGATTCAATGACAACGCGCCGTCTGTTTGCTATTGTTCCTGCGGCTGGCCGAAGTCGACGGATGGGAACGCATAAGCTGCTACTGAGACTGGGAACTGAAACGGTCATTCAGCGACTGGTGCGAGGATTGAGCGGAGAAAGGATCACAAAAACCGTGATCGTCGCGCGCCGGGATGATGAGCGATTTAAGAATCATCTGGCTGATTTGCAGGTCGATCTGCTTCAGCCGGAAACAGATCCGCCTGATATGAAATCCAGCGTTCAGTATGCGCTGCGGCATATTGAAGCACATTATCGGCCTGCCGATGACGAGGGGTGGTTACTGATTCCCGCGGATCATCCCGTGCTGGAGCCTTCTGTTATTGACGAATTATGTCAGGCTTGGGAACACTGCCCGGCTGCTGTGATGATTCCCACTTATCAGAATCGAAAGGGGCATCCCACTTTTTTTCGCTGGTCTCTGGCGGGAGAGATTTTCAAGCTGCCTGAGGAGCAGGGCATCAATGCGCTGTGGCAGAGCCGGGATCTGGCGCCTCATCTACTGGAATGTAATGTACCGGAAATTCTGGTGGACCTGGATACCCCTGCCGATTTTGATGCATTGAAAAAGAAATATCACACACAGATTGAAAACGACTGATGCATCCATTGATGTAGATGTTTTCATTTCCTGTTGCATGCGACAGACCGGATGTCGTTTCTATGATTCATGTTGAGTTCTGATAACAGTTTAGTTCGAACGGATGTTGCATTTGTGAAACTTTGCAGGTGATAACGATTATAAAGTGGCACAGACAACAAGCTCTTCACTAAAAAGAGATATCCCCCTTTTTTCCTCAAGTTGCCGAAACTATGTGATCTATGCTTGAGTGCTAAATAGAACAACCCGCGATGATTTTGATTTTTCCATGCGTGACGTCAGCTTTTGATTTGCATCTTTTTTCAGGTCATGTCAATAATGCAGGCAGTCATGTATGAAATGAAAAATCGGAAAACGCACACTTTCATCATGTGACGCACTTTTTTGGAGGGGGAAAAATGAAAAAGATTCTGGCCTTAGCGTTTGCCGCCGTGGCAATGCTGGCTGTCAATGATTCGGCGCAAGCCTGCAGGTATTTTGGAGCAGCCAGTTATAACTGCTGTCCGACCACTGCCTGCCAGCCAACAGCCTGTTATACCGCTTGTCGTGTTGAGCGGAAAACATGCTACCGTACTGTATATGATCAGGTTGCAGAACCTCAACAGTACACGGCTTATCGCACCGAATACGAGACAGTTTACGAAGACAAGCAGGAAACCTGTTATCGCATGGTGAATGAAACGGTTTACCGAGATGTTGAATATACGGTTCAAAAACCGGTATTTGAAACATCAGAGCGGGAAGAGCGTTACACTGTCCGACGACCGGTTGTCGAAACCAAGTACCGCGATTGCAGCTACCAGGTACAGCGTCCCGTCTGGGAAAATCATGAACGCGAGTGTCGACGGACTGTCATGCGACCTGTTGTCGAAACCATCGAACAGGAGTGCCGCCGGACCGTCATGCGACCTGTGACGGAAACGGTCAATCAGGAACGTTGTTATACGGTCATGAAGCCGGTAACGACATACCGGACCGTGCATCGTTTACAGGGAGTCTGGGAAACAAAGCAGATTACCAAGCCTGGAAAATGCCGCCCCTGCTGGACGACTGATGCCTGCGGTGTTCCGCGGATGACCATGGTTCAGGTACCAGGACGGACTCACTGCCGCAAGGTCTGGCGACTGAAACGTGTTGCCTGCCAGGTGCCCTGCACTCAGTATGTCCCTGAAGTTGTTCGACAGAACTGCCCGGTACAGGTAACCCGTTACGTACCCGAAGTCATTGTGAACAAAGTACCTGTAAAAGTCTGTAAAATGGTACCTGAAGTGGTTGTTTCTAAAATCCCCTATCGGACTTGCCGCTGGGTTACAGAAACAGTCGCTCAGAAAGTTCCTTATCAGACCTGTAACTGGGTTTGTGAAGAAAAGGTTCGTAAAGTTCCTGTTCAGACCTGCAGAATGGTGTCAGAGAAATGCAGCCGTAAAGTCGCTGAATGCGTCACGCGGAAAGTGCCTTTCACTGTCACTCACCGTGTTGCCCGTTGTGTACCCAAACAGGTTCCTGTCACCTGCACACGGTATGTCACTAAATGTGTAGCCCGTAAGGTTCCTTACGAAGTCTGCACCATGGTTCCTACCACAGTCTGTCCTACGACTGCCTGTGCTACTGGTAACTGTGACCTGGCTCCTCAAAGCCGGGAATCAGCAAAACCAGTGGTTCCCGAACCACAGCCTGAACCGGAAGCAAATCCGGAACTTACTCCTGTCAAGCCGAGAGTATCTGCTTAACAGGACGCTGGATTCGCGTGTGATGTAAATGAACAAAGGCAGGTTTCAATTGAAACCTGCCTTTGTTTCGTATTGAAGTGTGAAACGGGTCTGATTACCAGCCTTCAGTTCCGATGCTTGAGGTCCCGGTAACGAGGTCACAACTGGTATTCTTGTCACAGTCATCATAAGCATCCTGGAAATGACTGCCGGCCACATAACTTTTCATTTTGCCATGAGAACCAGCCTGGAATCCGGTAAAGCAATAGGATTGATTGAGTGCGCCGATGGCATTGGAAACGTCGTTTAACTCCGTATTCACGGCGACCGCGACTTCACTTAAACCGACGATCATCGCCAGAACAGCAATCGTCAGAACCAGCACCAGTTCCGCAGAGATCACGAAACCAGCTTCATCATTGTACAAACGCTGAACGATACGCAACATGAGAGAGTCCCCTTACTTAATCGTAGAGTGCGCCGACAGTTGAATGCGTGTTCAACCAGCGGCTATGTGAGAGAGTTGTAGATTGTGAGAGAGTATTTCTGCTTGTGAAGAGAAATCGATGAGTGCTTGCTCAATGATCAATTCACGCAAGCCGAATAATGCAGACGGTATGCCAGAAGGGTTTCATCAGCTGATTTTTTCAGATGCGTATTACAGGTTATGTTTTACGCTGTAAAAGACTTAGGTCGTATCTGGGATTCCAGGAATCCGGAGGATGCAGAATTGTGTGGCGGATTGAAGTGTTAAACAGTCTGAACATAGAGCGTAAACAAACTGTAAGGTCGTGTAAGCGAAAAAAGAACCGGCGGACGATCCGCCGGTTCTCTGAGAGAGCTTGTGATTAAGTAATCGATTACGGTGTGACGCTTTCAGAAGCAGTTACTGCCGTTGTACCAGTTACCAGGTCACAGGTCGTGTTTAGATCGCAGTCATCTGCATTATCATTGAACATGGAACCTGCTACATAGCTTTTGTGTTTGCCATCACAGGTGGCAGTGGCGGCAAAACCGGTATAAGCATAACTTTGATTCAGTGAACCGATGGCATTCGAGACGTCGTTCAATTCGGTATTTACAGCCACAGCGACTTCGCTCAATCCGACGATCATGGCCAGTACCGCGATGGTCAATACCAGGACCAGTTCTGCAGAAATAATAAAGCCGTTTTCCTCTTTCCATAAAGCCCGCAACATGATTTTATCCCCTTGATTTTTTTAATGTCTACTTTGAGAGATGTTTGAACAGAATTGAAAAATGCTTGAACTCCACATGACGGAGTTTCATTTTCTTAGAAGTAAAAACTCTGCCTGGGAATAATCCCAGGCAGAGTTTGGTTAACTTGAATCAGATTCAAATTATGGAGTAACTGATTCAGAAGCAGTTACAGAAGTTGTACCTGTTACCAGATCACAAGTTGTGTTCAGGTCGCAGTCATCAGCAGCATCGTTGAACATAGAACCGGCGTAGTGGCTCTTGTTTTTTCCACCAGTTCCAGCGAAACCTGTGTAGGCATAGCTCTGGTTCAGAGATCCGATTGCGTTTGAAATGTCGTTCAGTTCAGTGTTAACAGCTACAGCAACTTCGCTCAGGCCAACAATCATTGCCAGTACGGCGATGGTCAAAACGAGTACTAATTCAGCTGAAATTACGAAACCTGCTTCATCGTTCCAAAGTTGATTTAACATCTTAGTGAGTTCCTTGGTCTTAAAAATTAAATTGAGAGACGAGTTTGTGGTCTGCTTTCCGAGATAGAAAACAGTCCACGACATATCGATAAATCACGCAATGGCGAAATTTATCACTTTGCCTGATTGAGAGACTACGCTCCATTCCGGCACTTTTGTGAAATCACCGGCCCGCGATTTCACAGCACAAACTGCAGTGTTGTATTCATCAAATTTCTATAAAATGCACGTTATGACCCGCGGAGCGATGGAAGCCCAGAAAATGATGCCGAAACATCATTCGCATTGAATGCTCTCTCACCTTCATGCAATGCCGTTGACTTCTCTTCTTCTTTCGGGGACAAGTCGCGAGAATTAGAAGAAGCCTCAACACGGGTCACAACGTTGCGAATCAATCGGTGTCAGTTACCTTTCAGAAATAACTTCCAGTCATTTGTTGCATTCACTCTTGTTGCAGATCTCATAACGCAGTCGATGTGCCATTCGTCAGAAAGCGGGGCGTTGTGAGAAGTCCACAGAGCGTGTGGAGCGGGAGAAACGCGATTTAACAATCGCTATAACTGTAAATGAAAATACGATTTACAGTTTCTGCCAGGAGAGCGGCCAGCGGGGCACAAAAAGTTTGGCAGGTTGCATTCAGGCAACACGGCATATCAAGGATGTTTTACAGTCTGTATATGGGACAGTGAAACAGATGAGTTTTTTTTGAAACATCAGAACTCTGGAAGCGGTAAACCACTACCAGAGTTCGGGATGTGTCTAATTTACTGATTATATCAGTCGCTCTCAATTTGCGTCTTAGACTAAGGTGTTGTCGATTCGGAAGCAGTAATGGTGCCAGTGCCTGTAACCAGATCACAAGTTGTATTCAGGTCACAGTCATCAGTGGCATCAGAGAAGGTAGAGCCGTAGAAAAAGCTTTTCCCTTTTTCCGATGGCCCACCTGCTGCCGCAAAACCAGTGTATGCGTAGCTCTGGTTCAGCGCTCCGATGGCATTTGAAATATCGTTGAGTTCTGTATTCACAGCAACAGCAACTTCACTCAGTCCCACAATCATAGCCAGAACAGCGATGGTCAGGACGAGTACCAGTTCTGCAGAAATTACAAAACCACTTTCATCTTTCCATAAAGCTTTCATTCTGGTGTTCCTTTAATAATAAAAACTCTGCCCGGGACTGGCCCGGACAGAATTTCAATTTTGGTTGAAACCCAAAACTAAGACTATGGAGTCGTAGATTCGGAAGCGGTAACAGTACCGGTACCTGTAACCAGATCACAAGTTGTGTTCAGGTCGCAGTCATCGGTAGCGTCTTCAAAGCGTGAACCAGCGTAGAAGCTTTTGCTTTTTCCACCAGCAGCACCGGCTCCAACGAAACCAGTATAGGCGTAGCTCTGATTCAGAGCACCAATTGCGTTTGAAATATCGTTCAGTTCAGTGTTTACAGCGACAGCGACTTCGCTCAGTCCGACGATCATGGCCAGGACAGCGATGGTCAGGACGAGTACGAGTTCCGCAGAAATAACGAAACCAGCTTCGTCGTTCCAAAGTTGATTCAACATTTTAGAGTTCCTTGTGTTTTACTTGAGAGTAACGTTTTTGTTTTCGGCCCTGATCGAGAAACCATGAACCGCGAGAGACAACCCGGATGCAGACAAGCTTCCAGGTCCCGGCAGTGGTCATAAACGGATCAGTAAGATCTTGAGAGGATCTCCCCGATACATCAATGACCGTAGGAAAGCAGCAGACCAGAACAAAAGGTGAGAACCGGTTCACTCACGATTTGCCTGGGTTCAGGAGTGTGGAGTACACATATCCTCCTGCTGAATTCCCATATTGCCAGTTATGATGATCGCACAGACCATGCCGAAGGAACTTTCTTCATAAGCGTTACAGTATGCAAAATACGCAACCTTTCACTAACACCTTTAATGCTTGTAGTTTAACATTTGAAGTTGCATACCTGGTGAGTTGCGGTTGTTCAGCAGGAACTCCTGTTTTTGTAAGGAATCCGAAACACTGCTTTACATTTTCTGTTTACGAAATCCAACAAATGCTTACATTGAACAGAATTGATTCGCGTGGTTGACGATTCCCTTTTCCTCGAATAGAAGCTGCAGAGGCTGATGTGGTGATGTGATACAATTACTGACCGGGTTAGCAGTTCTCCCATTTGTGAAGGCGTAAAGACAACATGCAGGTAACGATCACAGCCGTCGGACCAGACAATCGCGGCTTAGCTGACCCGATAGTGCACTATGTGACGGGGGTCGGGGCAAATATACATGAAATCCAGATGTATGATCATGATTCAGAACGTCTGTTTGCGATGCTGCTGCGTATCGACTGGCCGACGGATGTCGAACCAATCTCGGTGTTACGTGAGCGAATCATGCAGATTGGAACTCAAAAGGGGCTGACGCTCCGTGTGTGGGCCCGTGATGAATACGAGCGCCCCCCCAGAATTGCCATCTGCACGACATACCGCAGCGAACCGGCGGAAGCGGTTTTAAATGCCATTAAAGAAGGCGTTATCCAGGCAGAACCGGCTGTGATTATTGGAAACCGGGACCGTTGTCAGTCACTGGCGGAAGCACATCAACTGGAATTTCATAACATTGGTGATGACCGGGGGAATCCGGATAATGTGCGGATGGTGGAACTGTTCGACTCATATGACGTCGATTATGTATTACTGGCCCGGTACATGCGGGTGTTACCGCCGCGGATCTGCTGGAGTTTTGCCGGCGGCCGGATTATTAATCTGCATCATGGTCTGCTCCCCTCTTTTCCCGGCTTTCAACCCTATGAAGACGCATTCAGTCATCATATGCTGACATTTGGCGCGACGATTCATTTTATTATTCCCGAACTGGATGCCGGAAATCAGATCATTCATCAGAATGCGTTTACCGTATCACCGGGAACTCCCCTGAAAGAGATCAAACGCATCGGTGAAACCGAACATGAGCCGGAATGCCTGGTGGAAGGTGTCAGACGCGTCATTGATCGGGAAGTCGAAATGCACTTTCATCGGGTGGTGGGGATCAACGGCAAAGACTGAAAGAATTGCTTTCAGTTTTTCAACTTTGATTTCACCAGTTCAAAGACCGAGTCGAACATGGGTTCGGTAAGGCGACCGGTGAAAGTGTTCTGCTGGCTGGGGTGATAACTGCCCACGAGCCAGTGACCGTCCGGAAACTGATATTCTGCTCCATGAGAAAACACAGGCCGCTTTCCGGTTAATTTTCCTTGGCGTTTCTTGAAGTCCAGCACTGCTTTCCAGCCGATTTGCCCGAGTGCCAGAAAGACCTGAACAGGCAGCAGGTCAACGGTCTGCTCCAGCCAGGGATGACAGTTTTCAATCTCTTCGCGGGTGGGTTTGTTCGCCGGCGGCGCACAATGGCAGGTGGCAGTGATGGCACAGTTAATTAATGTGAGTCCGTCTGAAATGTGTTCTGCTGCAGGCTGGCTGGCAAAACCTGCTTTAAACAGGGCGCGATACAGCCAGTCGCCACTGCGATCTCCGGTAAACATGCGACCGGTACGGTTCGCGCCATGGGCTGCCGGGGCCAGTCCCACAATCAGCAGTTGTGCCGCTGAATCGCCAAAATTGGGGACGGGGCGTCCCCAGTAATCCCAGTCCCGGAATGACTTTCGTTTTTCCGCAGCAATTTTCTGGCAGTGGGTCAGTAAGCGTTCACACCTGGTGCACGTAATAATGTTCTGATTTAATTGATTCCACTGTGACTCTGACATGAATTCCTCAAAGACGGCAGATGAGACGTCACCTGTGGGAAGTGAATATTGTAACGATTACTCCAACAGAGACGATTAAATACAAATGATCTGCACTATCAATACCAGTAAACAGGTCGAGTCGTCAAACCGGACTCTATATTTAAAAGTAACATTTTAAATTCGAGGCTTGATAATTCGTCTCCTGCCTCTTTAGGATAGTAGAGACGTTCTTCCAGCGCCGAAAGAGTGTCGGTATACGTGTCCGCATCAGATTTACTGCTTTTGATCTCGTTTCAGGAACAGCAATTGTGTCAAAACTACAACTTCCTCTGATTTCACTGGTGGCTGCTATTCCGGGAGGCTTCTTAGCCTATCTGCTGGTGATGGCATTTTTAAACCATGCCGAATCAATGCCGACCATGCTGCTTGCGGTAGCTGGTACCACTCTGTTGATGAGCGGTGTTCTGGTCCTGATGCCCCTCGGGGCATTGATCTTTGGTCCCAAAGGGGGGGCGAAGAAAAAAGGTAAAGACCTTGAGGAAGCAGAGTCGTTCGATGAGGACGACGAGGAACTGGTCTCTGATTCTGCCGCCGAACTGTCCGGAGAATTCGAAGAAGCTGATTTCGACGAAGCAGACGATGACATGTTCGAATCAGCCGGTGATCTCGAAGTCGGCGATGATTTTGATGAATTCGATGGTGCCGAAGCCAGCGGGGAATTGTCAGATGGTGAATTCGACTTTGCTGACGATGAATATGAGTTTGATGAAGATGAAGAAGAGGACAAATAAAGTTCGTCCCCTTCTTCTTATCGCGGTTACTGCTTATTTCAGATTCTGCTGAAAGAACTGGTCCATATCTTCAACCATGTCGTTGAACCAGGGCAACTGGTTCCAGCATCCATGTTTCCCCTTGGGATAAACTTTAATTCCGGTCGTAACGCCGAGCAGTTTCAGTTTTTCGCGGGAAGGGACATTGCGATCTGGGTTATCGAACTCACCTGTCATAAACAGGAGAGGCGGTGTTTTCTTGTTGAAATGGAGATAGGCATCACTGAGCTTATACAGTTCGGGCGCTTCATCAATCGATTTTCCCAGCCACTGGTTGGAATAGGATTTGTCGCCGCTTTTTCGAGAACGTTCAGCAACTGTGCCGGAAGCCATTTCCATCGGGCCGGCCATTACGATTGCTGCCTGCAGCCTTGAGGTCTGATCCGGGTGTCCGGCATCTCCCTGCAGCTGTTTTTCATCAGGAGCAGCCGCCATCAGGCCGACCAGGTGACCGCCGGCAGATCCGCCCACGGCACCGATCTGTTCCGGGTTCACGTGGTACTGTTTCGCTTCTGCCCTCAGAAACCGGACAGCCGCATTACAGTCCTGAATTCCGGCAGGGAATTTTGCTTCATGTCCCAGTCGATAGCCGACTGCCATCGTGACATAGCCACGTTCAGAAAGGGCAACCGCCAGGGCGCGGAATTTGGTTTTATCCCCGTTCATCCAGCCTCCACCATGCACAACAACGACGGCAGGGAAAGGGCCTTTCCCCGATTTTGGCACAAAAATGTCTGCCAGCAGATTGCGGGTTCCCGTCTGACCATAGACCACATTTAAATGGGGGGTGACGGATTTCGGAACGGTGGTGGCTGGACGATTAGATTTGCTGTCTGTTGCGGAGACAGCGGGTTCCGGCATACAGCCGTAGGCATTCATGCGCTGACGATATAGACCACCAAAGCCTGTAATATAAAGCGAACGCATGTCCGAGTCGCCGAAGGCACAGTTGATGGGGCGTGTGGGCGTAGGGATTTTAGCCAGCAGTTTTCCCGCCGGATTCCAGATCCAGATGTCAGCAGGTCCTGCACAGTAGACGTTTCCAGCGCGGTCGACGGTCATTCCGTCTGCCCCTTTATCGGGCCCGGAATCCATTTTCGCAAACAGCCGCCCGTTTTGGATGACGCCGGGACTGGCGACATCATAAGCCCAGATTTCTTTGGGAACATAGGCGGCGACGTACAGGGTTTTACCGTCCGGTGACAGGATCAGTCCATTCGGCGTTTTGATATTGTTGACAGCCACTGACTGTTTACCTTCGGGAGAAATCCAGATCACTTCACCCGAACCGGTGAGAGTGTAATAGATGCCTCCCTGCTGGTCGACGACCAGGTCATTGGGTTTGCGGGGAGGTTTGGCATCCGCGGGTTGACCGGCGATGGGTGTTTTCGTTTTACCATTCAAAACACTGATCTGACTGTTTCCGTTATCGGACAGAAACAGTTTGCCATGATTGAAATAGCTCGCACTGATTCGGCCGGCGTCATCCAGAAAGACCGAAACTTTACCCGTGCGCGGAGAGTAGCGATACAGTTTGCCTCCTTTGACATCTGGAAAATACAGGCTGCCTCCTCCATCCCATGCGGGGCCATCCGCCAGACCGAAATCACTGGCGATTGTTTCCAGAGCAGAAGAGGTGTCAACAATGGAATCCTCTGCGTGAACCTGATTGAAAAGCATAGTAAGTGTCAGGAGTAATAGAGCGAGCGGTTTCATAGATGTTTCCTGATATCTGAGGAAAGAAGTTCCCATTTAAAGTAAGCAGTTAGCCTGCCGGTTGAATATTTGAATTGTGCTTCTGCATGGCGGGTATAGCAAAAACCACTGAGGGCACATACAATCAGGGTAGGCAATAATATCAATCCTGGATCTCCGGTTTTTTGAGCGAACCTCTGCGGCATAATTTGTATCGGAATTTCAGACAGCAAACCAGTGTTTCTGTTCTGATGTTGAATGTGAAACCAGGTTCGTCTAATTTCCATTCTCAATAAACTGAATCTGCAGATCAATCGTTAAGGGAGCGAATGAGCCTGTTCCTTACCAGAAACTTCCGCAGCCAGTCCGGGTTATTCTATTCTGTCAAATTGAAAAAATGAGAGATCACTATGAGCGAGGAAGGTCAGGATTCCGATCAGACAATTATTGAACGCCGTTTTATCAGACTGATTCAGCGGGGGCGCTGGGAGTTTGTGCAGCGAGTCAACACTACAGGAGTGGTCTGTCTGTTTCCGCTGACCGTGGACCAACGCGTGATTTTCGTTGAGCAATTCCGTCCGCCTGTGGATGCGACCGTGATTGAATTTCCAGCAGGTCTCGCGGGTGATATCGCTGGTCAGGAGGAAGAACTGCTGGAGACAGCGGCTGCCCGGGAACTCCTGGAAGAGACCGGCTACCAGGCGGGGCAGATGGTGGCGCTGGGGTCGACTGTGTCCTCAGCGGGACTGACGGACGAAGCGGTCGAATTTTTTCTGGCTCTGGATCTGCAGAAAGTCGGTGCAGGGGGCGGCGATGAATCCGAAAAAATCACGGTGCACGCGGTCCCGTTTACAGAGATCGAAGACTGGCTGGATCACGCGCGACAACGGGGGTGTCTGCTGGATGCCCGGATTTACGCCGGCCTGTATTTTATCACGAAACATATTCAGAAAAACGGGTGAGCGGTTCCTGCATTCATGAAACAAAGAAGATAACATGAACTGCCGTTAACAAAGTTGATGAAACCAACATTTCCATATCAGAGAACGAGAATCAAATGAGTGAAGAATGGATTGCCGATCGGATGCATCTGATTGATGCGTCTGGCATACGAAAAGTATTTGACCTGGCAGCAAAGATGGAAAATCCGATCAACCTGAGTATCGGACAGCCCCACTTTGACACACCGGATTCCATTAAGGATGCTCTCTGTCAGGCAGTCCGAGATGGTAAAAATGCCTACAGCCAGACACAGGGGATCGCGCCACTAATCGGTAAAATTCAGGCACAGGTCGATGAGAGCTACGGTCATGCCGACCGTCAGGTCTTTATTTCCAGTGGCACGAGTGGGGCATTGATGCTGGTATTAAATGCCCTGGTCAATCCTGGTGATGAGGTAATCATCTTCGATCCGTACTTTGTAATGTATACGCACCTCACGCGTCTGGTGGGGGGGAAGCCGGTTTTCGTGGAGACCTATCCGGATTTTTCCATCGATATCGAAAAAGTCCGTGCCGCGATTACTGATCGCACAAAACTGATTCTGTTTAACAGCCCGAGTAACCCGACCGGACACGTGGCTTCTGAAGAGGAGATCCGGGCGCTGGCGGAACTGGCGGCGGAGAAAAATATTGCGCTGGTCAGCGATGAGATCTATCGTTCCTTCTGTTATGACGAGCCCTTTGTGAGTCCGGCTGCGTATAACGAGAAGGTCATCGTGATCGATGGCTTCAGTAAATCTCATTCCATGACCGGTCATCGAGTGGGCTTTGTGCATGGACCTCAGAGCGTGGTTCAGCAGATGATCAAGCTGCAGCAATACACGTTTGTCTGCGCGCCCCATCCGGTGCAATGGGCGGCACTGACGGCACTGGAGTGTGATATCTCAGATCGGGTCGACGAGTATCGGGAAAAACGTAATCTGATGCGGGATCTGCTCTCGGAAAAGTACCAGATCTCCGGTGCGCAAGGGGCGTTTTACATGTTTATCCGCACTCCCTGGGGAACAGCAACCGAGTTCTGTACTGCGGCAATTCAGAATAATCTGCTGATTATACCGGGTAATGTGTTCAGTGGTCGGGATACGCATTTTCGTATTTCGTATGCCCAGGAGAATCCGATTCTGGAGCAGGGAGCCGCAATTTTGAATCGTCTGGCAGACCATCCCATGTGAAAAATCCGTTAACGGCCTGATTAACTTCCGGCTGAAGCCGGTTTTTTGAGACAATTGTAAACTTTCTCTATACCTGAAAGGGTATCACCTCTATTATGGAGAGAGTGTGCTGCTTTCTTTCAGTGATCAAACGACTTACGATACTGCCAGATAACAACTTATGCCATCTGAAAAGCCGCAGAATAAGACCAGTAAGGTTTCAGCAGAAACCCCTGACGATAGCTCTGTCTCTCCCCCTCGTGAGTCGGAGGGGCTGCGTCTACCCCCAGTGGGCAGTTTCGTAGAAGCTGATTCCACTCAGGAAACCATCTATCGTTCCAGTGAGACCACACAAAAGATACATCCCTCTGTAGAATCAGGGAGTCTGATTGGCAAACAGCTGGGAGATTTCAAGATCTTACGTAAGCTGGGTCAGGGGGGAATGGCAACCGTGTATCTGGCCGAGCAGGTTTCGCTCAAACGTGAGGCTGCCATCAAAGTCATGCACAGTGAGCTGATGAGTGATGAGACGCACGTCAGAAGGTTTGAACGGGAAGCCAAAGCCGCCGCCGGATTGACCCACCCCAATATTGTCCAGGTTTATATGACAGGTGATTTTGAGGGAACGCATTATATCGCGCAGGAATATGTGCGAGGCGTCAATCTGAAAGAACATCTGGCTCGAAATACTCCGCCTGACTGTACCTTGATTTTACGGATCATGCGACAGGTTACTGCTGCCTTGAATGCTGCGGCAGAAAAGGGGATCGTGCATCGGGATATCAAACCTGAAAATATCATGATCACCTCAAAAAAACTGATTAAAGTGGCTGACTTTGGTCTGGCACAGATTGGTCAGACGGAAGAACGGGTGAACCTGACCCAGGTGGGGACCACGATGGGAACCCCCCTGTATATGAGCCCGGAGCAGGTCAACGGTAGAAACCTGGATCAGCGGAGCGATATCTATTCGCTGGGAGTGACCTGTTATCATCTGATTTCGGGTAAGCCTCCCTTTCACGGTGAGACGGCCTTGTCGATTGCTGTCAAGCATCTGAACGAAGCAGCTTACCCACTGAAAAAACGTCGCCCCGATTTACCTGAAGAACTGTGCAACCTGGTGCACCGGATGATGGAAAAAGATCCGAACAAACGGCCCGGGAACGCGGCTGAGTTGATGCAGGAAATCAAAAAGATATCGGAAGACAGTCCAGGGATTCGTAAACGCAGCTGGAGTGAAATGCTCCCTTTCCAGGGAAACCGGAGCTTTCAGAAACGACTGCTGACATTTGTGCTGGCATCCCTCTGTCTGGGAGGAGTGGCTGCTGCGGTCGGCTGGGTGAATCGTCCTGGTAATCCGCTGGAGGCTCCCTTCACGGTCTCCGGCAATGAGGATTCGTTTATCCCTAATGAAGAAAATGCATCCCGGCAGTTCTTTCTGGCGACCCGTCTGGGGGTCAGCGAAGATGCCTGGCAGGCCGTCATCAGGAATTTTCCGGATAATGAAATCTATACACCCAAGGCTAAAATCCGACTGGGGGTTTTGTTAATCAGGCCGGGACGGTATGAGGAAGCCAAGGCGATTTTTCAGGAACTGGTCAATTCGGGTCAGGCTGAACAGGTTACCAATGGCTATGCGGGTCTGCTTGTCTTGGAAAGCCTGAATGGTCATCCGCGAAAATCCCAGGATATCTGGGAACTTTATGTGAATAACCACCAGGAGCAACTGGACGGCGAATTGAGAGAGATCGTCTATGATGCATTGGTATGGAATCAGAATTCACCTGAAATTGAGAAGAAAGACTATAAAAAACTGTTCGAGTCATTACAGAGCGAAGAAGAGCAAAATTTTACTCCCTGATATCGGGGTCCATGCCGGGAAGGCGTTCTGAGAATCTTCGGGAGTCTCCTTGACGGAAGCGCTGTCATTTTTCAGAAAATGTTATATAATAAGCTCTTGTACTGAATGGGCCGAGAGTTTTTCTGGATCTGTGAGATTTGAAGGCAGATTCAGATCAGAGTCTCGGTACCGGTTTGTTCAACTTTATCAGTCAAACTCCAGTCTAGTCGGGCACAACGGTGGCGATTTTACAAATACTCAAAGGGAAGGTTCCCGAACAGATCGTCGAGCTGAATGGCGACCGTGTGATTATGGGACGCCACCCGAATTGTGAGATTGTGCTCGATAATGTCGCCGTCAGTCGTTATCACGCCCAGATTCTGGAGAGCCATGGCTTTTTTTACCTGGAGGACCTGCACAGTCGCAATGGCACACTGTTGAACGGAACTGTCATTGAAGGACGTACCGAACTGCATGAAAACGATACAATCAGTATCTGCGACATCCAGATGCAGTTCCTGCTGGACTATCAGCAATCTCCTGATTTCATAGATTCCGCGATTCAGCAGACACTGGAAGTCGCGAATCAGTCACTGAAACAGGACTCTCATCTTTCACTGGATGACACGGAACCTGCTGATGGTGTGCTGGATGGGTCTTCCATCATCAGCTCGCTGGATCTGAATACCAGCAGCCATTTACGAATCAACGTCAAGCCGGAAGTCAAGCTGCATGCCGTACTGGAAATCAGCCAGATTCTCAGTCGCGCTTTAAAACTGGATGAAGTACTGCCACGTATTCTGGATGGTCTGTTCAAGATATTTCCCCCTGCGGATCAGGGCTTTATCATGCTGCAGAGCCCGGAGCGAAAAAAACTGGTGGTGAAAGCAACCAAAGCCAGACGTACTGAAGATGAAGATTCGATTCGTATCAGTACGACGATTGTCCGCCAGGCGATTATGAGCGGCTCAGCAATTCTAAGTGCGGATGCGGTCGAAGATGATCGTTTTAAAATGAGCGAGAGTATTACTTCCCTGCGGATTCGCTCCATGATGTGCGTGCCGCTCGTCTCTCAGGGAGGGGATATTCTGGGAGTGATCCAGATTGCCACCCGCGATATCGGCCAGCAGTTTGATAAAGACGATCTGGACGTGCTGGTGGCGATTGCACAGCAGGCGAGTCTGGCGGTCGAAAATGCGAAGCTGCATGAAGATCTGGTCAAACAGCGGGATATCGAGCGCGACCTGGAATTTGCCCATCAGATTCAGCTGGGATTACTGCCTCACAACCGTCCGAAATATAAAGAGTATGAATTTTTTGATTATTACGAATCAGCCCAGAGTGTCGGCGGCGATTATTTCGACTATATTGAATTGCCCAGTGGGAAACTGGCGGTGACTCTGGGAGATGTGGCCGGTAAAGGTGTCCCCGCCGCGATTTTGATGGCGCGGCTGTATGCTTCAGCCCGGTATCAGGTATTATCACGGAATACAGCCGACAAAGCACTGGCAGAGTTGAATACAGAAATCGCTTCGAGTGGAGTGGGACTGCGTTTTATCACCTTCATACTGGCGGTATTGGACCCTAAAAAACATACCGTGTCCATTGTCAATGCAGGGCATATGGCACCCCTGTTGCGGAAAACGTCGGATGGCAGTGTCGAACCGATTGCCCAGGATAAGTCGGGTATGCCCCTGGGGGTTTTGAAGAAGCAGGTGTTTCATGTGGAAACGATCACCCTGGAAAAAGGGGATACCCTGCTGCTGTATACCGATGGCGTCACAGAAGCCATGGACCAGGATAACAAGTTGTATCATAAGGATCGACTGGTGAAATATCTGAAGTCGGGTCCCGACGCCGCCGAGCCGCTCGTGAAAGGGCTGCTCTCGGATGTGGAATCTTTTCGCAACGATTCCATGCAGAAAGATGATATCTGTGTGGTCTGTTTCCGCCGCAAAAAATAAAAATAATACTGGCAGAACATTTCTGAAAGATCACTGTTTCTGCTGTTCAATCTCACCGGATGAGGTCCGCTTTGACTACAGATGTACTTTCTATTCTCGGCAGCGATGGCAAGATCGCGCAGCGGCTCGAAAAATATGAGCACCGTCCCGAACAACTGGAGATGGCAGAAGCCGTTGCCAAAGCGATTGATCAGAAACAGCATCTGCTGGTCGAAGCAGGGACGGGGGTGGGGAAAAGTTTCGCTTACCTGGTCCCCGCAATCCTGGCGACCTGCAAGCAGAATGAAACCCGTTCGGGGAAAGACCGGAAGCGGCTGATTGTCTCGACCAATACGATCAGCCTGCAGGAACAGTTGATTCACCGCGATATCCCGTTTTTAAATGCCGTACTTCCTGTAGAATTTTCTGCGGTTCTGGTTAAAGGACGATCAAATTATATCAGCCTGCGACGATTGAAAGGCGCCGTTGAGCGGGCCGGCAGCACTTTTTCGAAAGAAGAGGAACTGAGCCAGCTGGATCAGATCGTGCAGTGGTCCCACAAAACAACGGACGGCAGTCGTGCGGACCTGGAGTTCCGCCCTATCCCGAAAATCTGGGATGAAATTCAGAGCGAGCACGGCAACTGCCTGGGGAAACGCTGTGCGACTTACAACGACTGTTTTTATTACCGGGCACGCAGACGCGTCTGGAATGCTGACGTGCTGGTTGTGAATCATGCGCTGTTCTTCTCTGACCTGGCAATTCGCCGGGAGGGGAGCAGCATTCTTCCCGATTACGATACCGTAATTCTGGACGAAGCGCATACCATTGAAGCCGTTGCCGGTGATCACCTGGGACTGTCGATTACGAACAGTCAGTTCGATTATCTGTTTAACAAGCTGTATAACGATCGTACCCAGAAAGGACTGCTGCTGCATCACAATCTGGTTGACTGTCAGCAGCATGTGACGCGACTGCGATTCATGGTGGAAGATTTATTCGATCACCTGCTGGAATGGCAGGACAGTACCGGACTGGCCAATCGTCGGATCAGACAACTGCCTCCGATTGAAAATGGTGTTTCACAGGAGATGCGATTACTGGCGGCCCGCATTGCGGAATACGCGTTTACACTGAAAAATGAAGAAGAGAAAATCGAGCTGTCCGCAGCGGCAGAACGGTGTACCGCATTGGGAGACTCATTGAACAGCTGGCTGACTCAACAGGCAGAAGCGGATTCGGTCTACTGGGTGGAAGCCACACGTGGGCGCCATCAGCGGGTGAAAATGGTCAATGCGCCGGTGGATGTCGGGCCGGTGCTGCGTGATGAACTGTTCAACCAGGCGCAGACGGTCATTTTGACTTCAGCGACCCTCGCGGTCGGCGATCAGGATTTCAGCTTTACACGCTCCCGTCTTGGATTGACTCAGTCTGAAGAATTGAAACTGGGAAGCCCGTTTAACTACCAGGAGCAGGTCCGCCTGATTCTGCCCGCTGCGATGCCCGATCCGGGGGAAAACCCGGCGGCGTATGAAGCGGCGGTTGCAGAGAAATTAAAACAGTACATCGAACAGACCGACGGTCATGCCTTCGCTCTGTTTACAAGTTATAAAATGATGCAGCAATGTGCCGATCGTATCAGTGGCTGGCTGTCGGAACACAACCTGGCTTTGTATCTGCAGGGTGATGGTTTGCCACGTTCGCTGATGCTGGAGCGGTTCCGCAATAATCCGCGGGGGGTCCTGTTCGGGACAGACAGTTTCTGGCAGGGGATCGATGTGCCCGGCGATGCGTTGACCAACGTCATTATCACCAAGCTCCCTTTCAGTGTTCCCGATCATCCACTGCTGGAGGCCCGGGTCGAAGCGATTCGGAACCGGGGGGGGAATCCTTTTATGGATTACCAGATACCGGAAGCGATCATCAAATTGAAACAGGGCTTTGGCCGGCTGATTCGGACCGCCAGTGATTACGGGCAGGTCGTGATTCTCGATCCGCGCGTGCGCACCAAACGCTATGGTGAAAAATTTCTGGAGAGCCTGCCCGACTGCACGCTGATCATTGATGAGCAGGATGATTGAACGTCGAAAATGGGACTGGATCTATTCTGAACCAAAAACGATATCGCTGCTGCAGAAAGAACCGCCAAAATTATTGGCCAGCGTGACGACCTGATCCAGGCCATCCAGGAAGAGTGTGCGGCTCAGGTCATTGAGTGGATGCAGGAAGACGGACCAGAGGACGCCATCGCCGATTGCATAGCGGGCATCCAGGGAACGGTCGAAGTTGGCTTCCATCACATCCCACAGATCGTCTTCTTCCAGGTCTTCCTCTTTGAGGATGGGTGTCATGACGCGGACGCGGTCATGTTCCTCATCGACAATCAGAAAAAGGACTCGCTTACTGTATTCCACTTTCCAGCAACCCTCTCCCGCTTCCAGAATGTTACCCACTTCATCAATCAGTTGTGAAATCGATTGCGCGTTTAATGTTGATTTGACAGTCGCAATCATTGTCCTGCTCCTTGAACAAGTATCCTGAACTTTAGAAACTGGTGACCGGTAAGAAACAGTGTTGAACCTGACGGTCCGGTATCTTGTCCAAACCAGTACTTTCGGGAACTCCGCCCTGTTTTTGCTCACAGGATGTGATACGATTCCTGTGACCGGGCCAGTTTCAGTGTGCCTTTAATGTCTATTGTTTATCACTTCACTTCAAAAAAGCAACAATTATTTTAAATCGATCCAGAATTAAAGAATGCCGCCAATTTCACATTCGCCGATTCTGGATTATGATACGCGATCCAAAATACTCTCGAATTACTATTCAATCTGAAATCATTCTGCATCAGACCCCTCGACACTTTGAATTTCAAATCAAAGCGGTCTTACCGGTCGCCGAAACGATTTCCGCCTGAATGTTATCGGGAGGGATTTGATCCCTTTATTGATGCGGAATTCCTTTGACTACTAATGAATCTTTACATCCTGTTTCGCTGGATGAACTAGACCAGCAATATCAGATCCTGCTCGACGGTAATTCTCTGGAGTGGCACAATCAACGTGTGTTTTCCCGGTGCCTGGGGGTTGGTGGACAGGGTGTGGTCTACCTGAGTGCGCGGGAAGGTGCGGATGGGTTCCAGATTCCCGTCGCTCTCAAATTATTTTCTCCCAAACGCTATGCTGATTCAGCAGCCTATCAGTCCGAGATGGCTCGACTGTCTCAGGTCGCGGCGCAGGTTGCCCGCGTTCAGGAGAATCACCTGGTTGCTGTACAGAATTTTGTCACAAGAAACCAGGTCTACATCATGGAAATGGAGTGGATCGACGGGTACGACTTGCGAAGTCTGTTGACTCCGGCAACCTTTAAGCAGATTCGTGAACAGGTTACTTCCCGTCGCTGGAGAAATATCAACAACAATGTCTTTACCAAAGGGGTTCAGCAGCCGCGACTGAAGCCGGGGATCGCTGTGGCGATCCTGCGCGAATGCCTGGCAGCGCTGGCGGCGTTACATCGTAACAATATTATCCACTGTGATATGAAACCGGCCAATATCATGCTCAAGCGGAGCGGGAATGCCAAGATTATTGATATTGGATCCGCCATTGATTTGAATAATCTGCCTTCCACGCAACCTTGTACGCCAACGTATGCGGCTCCGGAAGTCCTGTCCGGAGGACGGGCGACCCCCCAGTCCGACCTGGCCAGCCTGGGATATATTCTGATTGAAGTCATCACCGGGTTTCAACCGTTTGCAAATCTGAAATATGCACAGCTCATTAAAGCCAAACAGAATATTCTGCAACAGCTTCCCCAGTGGTTTCCCGCAGAGGAGTTCGCGCTCAGTGAGCCGTTGATGAAACTGATTCATCGCCTGGTTCATCCCGACCCGGCAGAACGTTTTCCGTCAGCCGAAGCAGCAGATCTGGGGGAAGATGGTGCGGCAGAGTTTCATCGCCTGCTCGTCAAAAGTGATCTGCCCAGCGATTATGAAAATGAACTGCGGCTCTGGATTGAGGAAGTTGAAACAGACTACTTTGAGGATATCCAGCTGAACTCCGATCCGAATACCACCGTATTTACAACACGCGAGTGGGAGGAAGACGGTCAGGAATCATGAGAATCGGGCGGTCATCAGCGCTTTCAATTGCGGCAAGTGACGCGATATCTTTACAAGACTAATTAAACAGACACGCTGAGCATTTGTTGTGAATCGTCGGTTCCTGTCCTGTTTTTTATATTTCCTGATTTGCTGTAACTCACACAGCCTGTTATTTTAGCGTAGTAGAACTATCCGCTTCTCAACTACAGCTATTGAGGTTTCTCCGTGAATCAGCGTCTCACCGTCTGTCTGCTTCTCTTTATATTTTTCTCAGCCCCATTCGCATCCGCGGCACCTCCTGCCCTGGAATTGAAATCGGGGGACCGGATCATTTTTCTGGGCAACACGATGATCGAACGAGCTCAAAAGTTCGGGAGCTGGGAAAGCGTGTTTCTACGCAGTTTCCCCCAGGCGAAGCTCTCGTTTCGCAATCTGGGCTGGAGTGGAGATACGGTCTGGGCTGAGTCCCGGGGTATTTTTGATCCGCCGGCCGTTGGTTACCAGCGCATGATCAAGCAGATCAATGAGCTCAAACCCAACTACATTCTGCTGGGATACGGGGGGAACGAAGCCTTCGCCGGTAAAGCAGGCTTATCTGCGTTTCAGAACCAGTTACAGAAACTGATCAGCGATCTGAAACCTACGGGCGCGAAATTGATTTTCATTTCGCCACACCGATATGAAAACGAAGGCGCACCGCTGCCAGACCCTAAGATCCATAACCAGCACCTGAAGCTGTATGCCGACATTCTGCAGCAGACTGCGGAACAGGGAGATCATTATTTTGTCGATTTTTTTTCGCAGTTGATTCCGGAACCAAAAGGAGATCCCGGTTTAGAGTGGACGACCAACGGGATTCATCTGACCAAAGGGGGTTACGAACGCGCTGCCGGCATCATTGCCGTTGATCTCGGATTGAAACCGATTGAACTGTCACCCGCTGTGGCTGATGAAGTGACCCGGCTGACCTTCGATAAGAACCGTGAATATTTTTATAACTGGCGTCCACAGAATATTACCTATCTGCTGGGTTTCCGCAAACACGAACAGGGGCAGAACGCCAAAGAGCTCCCGCAGTTCATTCCGTTAATCGAAGCCAAAGAAGCCGCCATCCACAGCCTGGTTTCTTCGCATTAGCTGTCTCTGAAAGAGTCCGACCCGCTAAAATATCCCGACCTGTTATAGATCTCTGCAAGGATCGTTCCTGTGATAAATCAAGCCGCTTCGCCATTTCAACGTATCGTCCTCAGTTCCATTTGTCTGTTGTGCCTGTTTTCTGCTACGACCGTGCGAGCCCAGCGAGACCTGACGGATATTCCGCCGCCGGATCCGGAGTTGGAACGCAAGTCGTTCAAAGTGGCTGAGGGATTCGAGGTCAATTTATACGCTGCTGATCCGCAGATCGCCAAGCCGATTCAGATGAACTTTGATGCGCAGGGGCGACTCTGGATTGCCTCGTCTGAAATTTATCCACACATCAAGCCGGGTGAAAAGGCCAACGATAAAATTCTGGTGGTGGAAGACCAGGATGGTGACGGAACCGCTGATAAAACCACAGTCTTTGCTGATGGCCTGTTGATTCCCACGGCGGTCATACCCGGTGATGGAGGTGCTTATGTCGGGAACAGTACCGAACTGCTGTTTTTGAAAGATACTGATGGCGACGGCAAAGCCGATGTCCGCAAAACAGAGCTGGCCGGTTTTGGAACCGAAGATACGCATCATATTCTGCACACACTCCGCCGCGGACCGGCAGGACAACTGTTTTTCAATCAGTCGATTTATATTCACAGCCATATCGAAACACCGTATGGCGTGCGTCGTCTGAATGGGGGAGGCATCTGGAAGTATCAACCTGAGACCATGGATCTGGAAGTGGTCATGCGGGGCATGGTCAACAGCTGGGGCCATCACTTTGATCGCTGGGGACAGTCATTCTGCACGGACGGTGCCTATGGTCATGGAATCAATTACACATTTCCGGGCGCAGCTTTTGTGACCGCGGTCGGCATGGATCGAGTTCTGAAAGGACTGAATTTGGGCTCTCCCAAGCATTGTGGGCTGGAGATCCTCAGCGGCCGTCATCTGCCCGATGACTGGCAGGGGAACATGATTACCAACGATTTTCGCGGACATCGTGTGTGTCGTTTTGTCGTAACCGAAAATGAAGCCGGTTATGTTTCGCGCGAGCAGGTCGAACTGATCAAAACCGATCATGTTGCCTTTCGACCGATTGATGTGAAGATGGGCCCCGATGGGGCAATTTATATTGCCGACTGGTATAATCCGATCATTCAGCACGGCGAAGTGGATTTCCGCGATCCCCGCCGCGATCATACGCATGGTCGCATCTGGAGAGTGACGTATAAAGGCAAACCGACATTACCGCGACCGAAACTGGTGGATGCGTCAAACCAGGAACTGCTGGAAGCATTAAAACTTCCCGAAGAGTGGACGCGACAGAACGCCAAGAACGTACTGCGGGAGCGGGGCCGGGAGAAAGTGGAAGCCGGCCTGAAAGCCTGGCTGAAAGCACTCGATCCCCAGGATCCGCAGTTTCAACACAATCAACTGGAAGGACTGTGGGTTGCGCAAAGCCTCAGCAGTGTGCAGCCAGAGTTGTTGAAACAATGCCTGTCTGCGAAAGATGGTCGCGCCCGTGCTGCCGCCATTCGCGTTGCCCGGCACTGGAAAGACAAACTACCCGGGACTTATGCATTGATCGCGCCGCTGGCGAATGATGAACATCCCCGCGTTCGCCTGGAAGCAGTCCGTGCCCTTTCGTTGTACGACGAACCGACTGTGTTGACAGATGCCTACCAGGCACTCGATCACCCGGCTGATGAATTTCTGGATTACGCGTTGTGGCTGTCGACCCGCGAAACCAAATCGATCTGGCTACCGCAGGTGCTGGAAGGAACGTCGACACTGCAAAAACATCCGAAGAAGTTGCTGTATGCATTAACGGCCGTCAATTCTCCTGAAGTCGCTCCGGTAATTACAAAACTGATTCAGACAGGCCAGATTCCGGACAGCGAACTTCAGACGAGTCTGAATCTGCTGGGTAAATTTGCTAACGCCGGCGATCTGCAGCAGCTATATGAACTGGCTCTCAAGCCGGATACGAAGCCCGGTCACCAGGCGGCAATTTTGCGTACTTTGGCCCAGGCTGTCCAGGCAAGAAAGATACGTCCTACGGGCGAACTGGAAGCGCTGCAGCAGCTGTTCCGTTCCAAAAACCCGGCAGTACAGCAGGCGGCCATTGAATGTGCGGGACTCTGGAAAATCGCTTCCTTGCAGCAACCCATTCGTGAACTGGCGCAATCGGATCAGACTGGTCTCGAATTGCGAAAGACAAGTCTCTATGCTCTGGCTCGGCTGGGAGGCAAAGAAAACCAGCAGTTGTTACTGAAACAGAGTAAGAACGCAGAGTCAGAAGCCCTGGCGATAGCCGCAGTTGCTGCGCTGGCGGAGATGAATGTCAAACTGGCTGCCACACAGACGGTTGATCTGATGCAGACGGTGACATCACCGGAGCAATTAGCCGCGTTGTCAAATATCTTCCTGCAGCGCAAGGGAGGGACAGGGGTGCTGGTGAATGCATTGAAGGGGAAAACAATCGCCAAAGATGCCGCGATTCACCTGGGACGCTCGATTCAATCGACGGGCCGTTCAAACCCGGAACTGGCCAAAGCGATTGCCGTGGCCGGGGGATTATCCAGCAGCGGAGCGCCTCAGCCGGTCAATCTTTCACCCGAAGAAATGGCTGACATGATCCATGCAGTGAAAACAAAAGGAGATGCGCGGCGTGGGGAAGCCATCTTCCGTCGGGAAGATCTGTCGTGCCTGAAATGTCACGCGATTGGTGGCGCAGGCGGCAAAGTCGGTCCTGACCTGATCAGCCTGGGGGGCAGCTCCCAGCCGGATTACATTGTCGACTCGCTGCTCAATCCGAATAAAGCGGTTAAAGAAAATTATAACGCGGTCACAGTGGTGACGCTGCAGGGAAAAGTATTTTCGGGCGTACTCGTGCGACGTTCCGATAGTCAGCTTGTGCTGCGGGATGTGAATGATAACATCATCAATATCCCCCTGGACCAGATCGACGAAGAAGCACCGGCTGCCTCTCTGATGCCGGTGGGCCTGCTGGAAAAACTGACACAGCCCGAATTGACTGACCTGGTACGATTTCTGACGGAGCTGGGGAAAACCGACGCCTATACGGTGAGTAAGGACCGCGTGGTGCGTCGCTGGCGGGTGATGAAAGGGACGCCGGGCGCCATGAATGCGATTCGCCGGACACGACATGCGACTGCAGCGACTGAGAACCCGGCCTTCATCTGGGAACCGGCTTACAGCCGCGTGGATGGCAGTCTGCCTGTCCGCAAGTTTGACGAGATTGGCAAGCTGCATGTCTCGAACAGGGCGACAGGCGCGGCGTTTGTCCGCTGCGAACTGGAAGCGCTTTCCCCCGGCAAGGCGATTCTGAAATTTGATTCTGTGGATGGTTTGAAAATGTGGCTCGGAGAAAAACCGATCGTCCTCAAGCCGGAGACCGAAATCGAACTGACGAAAGGCGTGCACCGCCTGACCTTCGCGATTGATCTTACCCCCGAACGAGATGTGCTGCGACTGGAATTGCTCGACGCTCCCAGTTCGCCCGCACAGGTGGAGATTCTTAACGGGAAGTGAAATCCGTCGAGACTGTGGCCAGTTTTGCTGTAGCGTCTCCAGGTCCGTTTGAACCGGGTCTAATCGAGCGAGAGTCGCTATGGTTTAATGTGATGCGCTCTCGAGTTTCAATTTGTCAAACAGTGTATTCAATTGTTGACCTGTAGCTACGCGTGTATATAGAATGGACCCGTATCACTTGACCATTGTTTATTCAAGTTGAATCGAGTCTGGATGAAAGTGTTCCCTCAGTGTGTACTCCGTCTCCCCGTCGTCGCAAGACGCGACCTTCCTCAGAACACATGGCTGAAGCTTCTAAGCCGAAGAAAAAACGACGTACCGGCTCCCGGAAAACTGCCAGGAAGCGTAACGAATCGATGCTCCGCGTTGTTTTATTCGGTGCTGCCTTGCTGGCTGTGATCTACGGTCTGTTCTTCATGGACTGGCAGGATATTGGAGGCACATTGGGGATGTCCCGGTCTAACGATAAACTTTTAAAAGATCTGGAGTATTATCAGAATGAGCAGATCGATCTGATTAACACTTTTCAAAATAGTGAACAGGCAAAGGCCGCTATTCCCCGACTGAATGAGATCGCAAAAGAGCTGGCAATCATTTCTGCAGAATTCGATGATTGGGTGATTGTTGAAGACGAGGATGATATTAAAGCCGTGATGCAACTGCCGCCTGAAGTGAAAGAAGAACACAGTAGGTTTGCCAGAGAATTCAAGCAGAAACGCATACAGCACTCCGTTCGTCTGACGCAGGAAATCAATCGGCTCAAGAATGAGTCTGGTTTAGGAAACTTTATCGATGTTCTTGTTGTAAACTCACAGACTTTTGGCGGTCGTTATGCTCGGGAGTGGAAATTGAATAAAGCGAAAGAAGGTCTCTATAAAGAGGGTTATTCACCTGTCACCGCGGGAACAGTACTCACGATAGGGATGCAGCTTCAGGGAATTAATTCTCAGTATGACTGGCAGGATTGTATTGTCAAAGAAATCTACTCAGACGGTAAGGTGCGAGTCAATTTTATCGATGGTAATTCTGATAGCTTGTTTGGTGGTCAAGGCTTTCTCGATTATAAGTATGAGCGAGATCGACTGCGGATTCCTGATGTGGTTCTTCTCAAGAATACAACGTCGTCTGGAACGGGACGACGCATTGACGTCTCTGCTCCGCGTGTCACAGGTGGAAGTCAGAGACCGCGTAATGAAAATCCGCCTGCCAGACGTCCCCCTTCCGATCGGGCATTTTAGTGTTCTGACATTAACAGGCAGCGATTCAGTATGACCCACATTCCAGTGGAGAAGGAAGTTAGATTGCGTAGACTGGCAACGTTCGGAAAACAAGGGGTAAATTTGACAATAGCGGAACGGTGAAAACCAGTTCCCTCTCATCCTTCAAACTAAAAAGCGTTTTCAGTTAAAATCTGGATTGGTTCCAGTTATGATAAACTGTGGCAGCAGGAAGCGGTCGGCAATTATTAACGCAAGAAATCAGCCCCTGGATCATGCATCGCAATGCTTAGAAGATCGGGGCACGGAGCAGTCTTAACTGAATTCATAGAACAGGAGCGCGCGATGTCAACAACAACAGCGAATGATCTGTATCCCGAAGTCCAGGCCTTTCTGGAAGGAGGACCACTCAGAGGAGTCGTCGGCGGAAAAGAGATCGAATCCACGGGAGGCGAGACCTTCGTGACGTCCGATCCCGGTTCGGGCAAACAGCTGACGGAGGTCTTCAATTTTCAGGCCGCTGACGTGGATATGGCCGTCGATGTGGCGGGTGCCGCGTTCCGCAAAACCGGCTGGGCCAAACTTCCTCAGAATGAACGCAGTGCACTGCTGCATCGACTGGCAGATGCTGTCGAGCAGCAGAAGCATGTGATTGCGCAACTGGAGTCACTGGACGCCGGCAAAATCGAAGGTCAGGCGCAAGGGGATGTGCAGAACTTCGTCGATACGATTCGTTACTTTGCCGATCTGGCACAACACGTCCAGCGACGTTCGGTGCTGGCGGTTAAGAATCACGAAGCCTGGACCGTACGTCAGCCGTACGGTGCGTGTGGATTTATCTTCCCCTGGAACTTTCCGTTCCTGCTGATTGGCTGGGGAATTGCGCCCGCTCTGGCTGCCGGTAATACGGTAGTGATCAAGCCAGCTGAAGATACCCCGATGTCGGCCATTTATCTGGCGCGGCTGGCTAAGGAAGTCGGGATTCCCGATGGCGTGATCAACGTTGTACCCGGCGATGGTGCCGTCGCGGGTGCTGCTTTGTCAGGGAACCCTAAGCTGAAACGCATGTCATTCACCGGTTCTCCTGAAGTCGGTCGTATGGTGGCGGAAGCCTGCGGCCGGAACCTGGTTCCCGTCAAACTGGAACTGGGTGGCAAGGGGGCTGCTGTCGTGTTTAATGATGTCGATATTCCCGATACCGCTGAAAAACTGGTGAATGCGATTACCTTTCACACCGGTCAGGTCTGCTGTGATGCGACCCGCTGGCTGGTTCACAAAAACATTTACGATGAATTTGTGAATGAATGCGTGGGCCGTCTGCAGAAAGTTCAGGTCGGATATCAGCTGGATGATGCCTCGCAGATGGGGCCAGTGGTCAACGCCAAACAGCATCAGCGTGTGCTTTCCTATCTGGAAAAAGGGCAGGCGGAAGGCGCGGAATGCGTGCTGGAAGGGGGCGCTGCTCAAGTTCCCGGTTACGAAGGCTACTATGTCAAACCGGCTCTGCTGGCAGGCACTCTGGACAACGTGGCCGCCCGTGAAGAAATCTTCGGACCGGTGGCGTTCCTGGCGCCGTTTGAAAATGAAGATCAGGCGATTGAAATGACCAACAGCACGGATTATGGTCTGGCCAACAGTGTCTGGACGTCCGATCTGTCACGAGCCGCCCGTGTTGCCGAAGCCATGTGTGCGGGCAACAGCTGGATTAACGCTCATAATGTGTTTGCCCACGGTATCCCTTATGGCGGTATCAATAAGAGTGGCATGGGGGGCGGCGTACTGTCTGTCGAAACGCTGTTTGACTACTGGCGGAGTCTGTCCGTTGTACGTCCTCTGTAAACAGGGCTGCATTTTCACTTTGAAAACTACGGGAAACCCGCCAGTGTTCCTTTATTTGAAACGCTGGCGGGTTTTTGTATTTTCTGTGTCTGATTAAGTGGATCGTTCAACTCGGAGTGGCATTTCCAGTGAGTCGATTGAAATGCTCCTCTCAGCCGACATCGTAGCTTGACAGGCGTTATTCACAGGCTTTAAGATCAATATTACGATCCGCTTGCTGGGACCCACCTGTTCTCCCGGACCATGATGGCATGTTCCGGTTCTTAAGAGACGCACCAGGATCGAATTCAGCTTGAAAAACACAGGGCATGATAAGTATGCGTACCCTTTCTCTGCGGCACTGGCTGCCACTGCTGGTAGTTGGCATTTCCTGTCTGACACTGTTTGCGGACGAAAAGCAGTCGACTCCTGCTGCGAAAACTGAGACGACGGTCGACTTCAGTCGCGATATCCGGCCGATTCTTTCCAATAACTGTTTTTTCTGTCACGGACCGGATGAGAAACATCGGGAAGGTGACCTGCGTCTGGATACGAAAGCGGGCGCTTTTGAGTCGGCGATTGTGCCCGGCAATCTCAAAGCGAGTGCGCTGATTGAACGGATTCTCTCCACTGATCCCGACATGCAGATGCCTCCTGCAGAGTCTGGTAAAAAACTGAAACCGGCGGAAATCGAGCTGTTGAAACAATGGGTTCAGCAGGGCGCTGCGTGGCAGGAACACTGGGCGTATATTAAACCGGAACGGGCTGCCTTGCCGGAAGTGAAACAGAAAGACTGGCCGCAGAATGAGATCGACTATTTCGTATTGGCGCGTCTGGAAAAAGCAGGACTGAAACCTGCAAAGCCGGCCGACAAGCGAACGCTGGTGCGACGGCTGTATCTGGATCTGCTGGGATTGCCTCCCTCGAAAGAGGAAGTGGATGCGTTTGTGAAATCAGAAGATCCCCGTGCTTATGATAAACTGGTTGATCGTCTGCTGGAGACGCCTCAATATGCAGAACGGATGACTCTCAAATGGCTGGACCTGGCACGCTACGCGGATACGAACGGCTATTCAATCGATGGTGGCCGTCACATGTGGCTGTGGCGCGACTGGGTGATCGACGCCTTTCATAAAAATAAACCGTACGATGAATTCATCACGGAACAGATCGCTGGAGATCTGCTGCCCGACGCGACGGACTGGCAGAAAGTGGCGACCGGTTTCAACCGTAATCATATGATTACCCACGAAGGGGGGACGATTCCCGAAGAGAATCTGGTCAACTACACCGTCGATCGGGTGAAGACGACTTCCGAAGTCTTTATGGGGCTGACGATGGGCTGTGCCCAGTGTCACGATCATAAATACGATCCGATTACGATGAAAGACTTTTATCAGTTCTTCGCGTACTTCAATACGCTCGAAGATAAAGGGCTGGACGGCAACTTCGGCATCAACTCGGGCCCCAAAATAAAAGCGAAAACAGAAATTTCCTTTGCGGCTGCAGAACTGAAGGCGCTCGATCAGGAAATTACACAGATCCAGTCCAGGTTGAATCACCCCGATGCAGTCCGGCTGGCTGAGTGGGAAAAGCAGGCCCGTCTGGAATTGGCACAGCGCGGAAAAGATTTAAAACTGCACGAACTGGAAGTGGTCAAGATTTCGGACCCGAATACCCGTACCGACTTTGAAATCAGTGAAGAGGGGCACGTACTCGCGTTATCTCCCAGCGGACGCTCTCCCTCCATTTCATTGAAGATCAAGCCCGGAGTGGAAAAACTAACCGGCTTACGAATCGTATTTTATCCCAATGAAAAAATGCCCCGCAGTAGTATCGGCCATGGTAAGCCAGGGTCATTAGAGGGGGGATTTCTGTTAACCAGTTTTGCTGTTTCCGGAACGTCAGTTCCCTCTGATCAGGTTGACCTGTATGCGATGTTAAAGGTGGCCAGGTTAACGGCGAGTGCTTCGCATCCTGATTATCCTGTGGAAGGCTGCCTGGACCCGCGCGATCATACGGGCTGGTCGCCCGCGCCACAAAATCAGAGTCAGCAGAATCTGACAGTCACGTTCGATCGACCTTATGCAACAAAAGACGCCTCCTATCTTACAGTCATGCTGGTTTGGGGAGATGGAAAATTTCGGTACGGTCAGCGGTTAATGGCCGGAGATTACAAAATCTTTGGGATATCCGGTGTGGATGATGGCACGAATATTCCGGTCGAGATTCAAAAAATCTTGTCCGTTCCTCGGCATGACCGCGCTGAAAGACAAACGACTGCTCTGCAGCTGTATTACAGTCAGATTGCCCCCGAGTTCAAAAACCTGTGGTATCAACTGGAGAATCTCAAAGAACGCCGTCAGATGTTGACCGATGAGTTTGAGACGATGGTCATGAATAAGGCTGCGAAACCCCGCGAAACCTTTATTTTGGATCGGGGGCAGTACGATCAGCCCACGGTCAAAGTCAGCACGGGAGTGCCGGGCTTTCTACCGGGGCTGCCTGACAAGGCTCCCGAAAGTCGACTGGCGTTAGCAGAATGGCTGACTTCCCGGGAGAATCCGCTGACGACCCGCGTGGCGGTGAATCGGTTCTGGGAAATGCTGTTCGGGCAGGGAATAGTATCTACGACGGCGGACTTCGGTTCGCAGGGAGACCCTCCCACGCATCCCCAGTTGCTGGACTGGCTGGCGGTCGAATTTTATGAGCAGGGTTGGGATGTGAAACACATTCTGCGGAAGATTCTGCTCTCGGCGACCTACCAGCAGTCTTCCGAGGGTACACCCGAACTCTGGAAAGATGATCCGCAGAACCGGTTACTGGCCCGCGGTGCCCGGTTCCGGTTACAGGCGGAAGTGATTCGAGATGCGACGCTGGATGTTTCCGGTCTGCTGGTCGAGCGAGTGGGAGGCGCGAGTGTGAACCCGTATCAGCCGGAAGGTTTGTGGCGGGAAGTCAGTCATTATGGAAGTTCCCCGGCGACGGCGCAGGTCTTCGTGCAGGATCATGGCGAAAAACTGTACCGCCGGAGCATGTATACCTACTGGAAACGAACGGTGCCTCCGCCGAACATGCAGACCTTTGATGCGCCGAATCGAGAAGTCTGTCTCGTGAGTCGCGCCCGTACGAATACGCCGCTGCAGTCGCTGGTGTTGCTGAACGATGTGCAGTTTGTAGAAGCCTCACGCAATTATGCAGAACGGATCATAAAAGAGGGGGGAGACGAGATCGACTCGCGTATCCGCTTTGCCTATGAGGAGGCTTTGGGGCGTGCTCCTGAAGCATGGGAACTGAAAACGGTTCGGGCCGCCTACCAGCGTGAGTTGAAGAACTATCAGGCGAATGAAGGTGCGGCTGTGGCGCTGTTGAATCAGGGAGAATCGCAGCGAGACAAGAGTCTACCTGCAGCGGAAGCGGCTGCCTGGACGACCGTGGCGAGCATGATTTTCAATACCTACGAATTTATCACACGGGGATAAGCATGGATCCTGTATTTGAATATGAACGAAATGTGACGCGTCGGACGTTGCTGGGCCGCTCGGCTCGCGGCATCGGCGGTGCGGCGCTGGCGAGCCTGTTGCAGCCGGAGTTGTTTAACAGAAGTGCGCAGGCAGAGACAACGATCCCCGAGGGGGTGAAGAAGATCGCGCCCAAAGCGAAGCGGATTATCTATCTGTTTCAGTCGGGTGGCCCTTCGCACGTCGATCTGTTTGATTATAAACCGGTACTGCGCAAACTGCATGGATCGGATCTACCTGATTCGGTCAAAGGGACACAGCGGGTGACCGGGATGACGGCGCGGCAGAAATCTTTTCCTGTCGTCGCTCCTTTCTGGGAGATGAAACAATGTGGTGAGCATCAGACCTGGATCAGCGATCGATTGCCTTATACCCAGTCAATTGCCGATGACATTACGATTGTCAAATCGGTGCATACCGAAGCGATCAATCACGACCCGGCGATTACGTTTATCAATACCGGTTCCCAGCAGATCGGCCATGCGAGTCTGGGGTCGTGGCTCAGTTATGGACTGGGTAGTGAAAACGAAAATCTGCCCGCTTATATGGTAATGCTGTCTCAGGGCACCGGCAAGAACCCCGGGCAGCCTCTGTTCGATCGGCTGTGGGGATCGGGTTTTCTGCCTCCCAGTCACCAGGGAGTCAAACTGCGTCCTGGATCGAGTCCGGTATTGTACCTGTCAAATCCGGCGGGCATTGATCGCAAACAGCGACGGAAACTGTTAGACGATCTGGCCACGCTGAACCGGGGACAGGCGGAAGAAATCGGCGATCCGGAAATTCAGGCGCGGATCAATTCGTATGAGATGGCTTACCGGATGCAGACTTCGGTGCCCGGACTGATGGATCTGTCGAGCGAGACCGAAAAGACGTTTGAAATGTATGGTCCCGAAGTGCGTAAACCGGGCAGCTTCGCTGCGAATTGTCTGCTGGCCCGGCGGATGACCGAACGAGGCGTGCGATTCGTGCAGTTGTTTCATCGCGGCTGGGATCAGCATGTTTCACTGAAGAGCCAGTTGCCGAATCAGTGCCTGGACGTGGATCAACCTTCAGCGGCTCTGGTCAAAGATCTGAAGCAGCGAGGTCTGTTGGATGAGACGCTGGTGATCTGGGGAGGCGAATTCGGTCGCACCGTTTACAGCCAGGGTAAAATTGGGAGCCCGAGTTCGGGCCGCGACCATCACGGGCGCTGCTTCTCAATCTGGATGGCTGGCGGCGGAATTAAACAGGGGTTTGAATACGGCAAAACGGATGACTTCTGTTACAACATTGTCGAGAACCCGGTTCACATCCGCGATATGAACGCGACAATTCTGCACTGCATGGGCATTGATCATCGGCGACTGACCTATCCTTATCGCGGCCTGGATGCCAAACTGACGGGTGTAGAAGAGGCCCACGTGGTCAAGGGGATTCTGAGCTGATCGTTACATGCGCTCGAGTTCAATTTTCAATGACTCGTTGTTCCCGTTCGGATCGATTTTTACTGTGACCGGTGATTTCGTTGCATCTGAATAGATGGGCGGGATGATGTCATCTTTTTCCACAATTTGAATCGGCTCTATGACTTTTGCCCCTTCCGCTTGTCCGTCAACGGGCATGGATTCGGTATCCGGTTCCTGTGAAGTGGACTGGTAAATTGTGACCCGGAATTCACCGGCGGCGGAACCATCTCCTTCGCCATACGTAGACATTACAAATGAACCGTCTTCTTTAATGGTGCCGCCGGCGGCCTTGCCTTTTTGAGGGGAAAGCGGGACAAACGAGATCGCCCCGCCTCCGGCCATCGGCTTTCCCTCATAGAGCACTACGCCACTTGTGGGAAAAACGGGTACATTTCCGTCGTTACCGCAGCCAGTCAGGGTGGAAGCAAGACTGAGCAGCAGACAAATCTGGATGAAGTGAGGATTCTGGAATATCATGATATTGCTTCATGCTGAATCGGATTCAAACTGAGTTCACGACAAGAATGACTCAGTAGAAACTGAAAAGGTAGACAGTCAGTATTGAATGTTCCTGTTTTCAATACTGCCTTAAGAAGACGATGGAAAGTTCCCTTTAAAAGTTTTCGATGACTTCCCGCCCGCCGCGTGTGCTCAACGCCTGCCAGAGTGTCATGTCGATATTATCTGAGAAAAATCTCACCGAACCATCTGCCATGGCTCCCTGAACTCCACCGGCATGATAGCTGCGTGCAGCGGAATACATTTCGGTATAAGGTGACCCGATCTGGATACAGGGCATTCCTTCATCGGGGTAACTGCGACAGCCCCAGATTCCGTCCGGAGTGGTGCTGTTAGGGCCGGTCTGAGTGCTGAAAATATTCGCCCCCATCACTCCATATGGCCAGGTGCCTCGAGTATCCTGACTGGAAGGGCCGGAGGAACTTTGCAGTCGAAACTTCAATTCGCTTAAAGCCAGCGTGTTGGTAGTACCGTCTTTAATATCTCGAATGGAGATACTGGAATTATTCCCGAAGATGCCACCAATTTTAGCATCATTGGTATGCACACGCCCATATCCGGCTTTCCCGTAGTTGGCTGCATAATTTCCCCGGGCCAGATGTTCCAGACCGGTTCCGTTGCCAAACTGCTCTCGATTGACTGGATGTGACGGACACAACATGGCGTTGTACGGTTTACTGCCAACCTCCATGCCTTGTGAGGTATAAGTTCCATTTCCCAGCCAGTCCTGTACTTCGTTGCGTTCATTGGCGATGGTCATGAAATCGTCGAACATGGCAGACTGCTCCAGGTTGGCGAGGATCATCAGAATCCAGGAGCCTCCAATGGCGACCGCCCCTGATCCATGGGCTCCATTTGGATTATCACCCGCACCATTGACGGATCCGGGGGGAAAAACATCATAAGTCGAATGGTAGTTCTGTAATGCGAGTGCGAGTTGCTTTAGATTATTTTTGCAGGTCGACCGTCGGGCGGCTTCCCGTGCCTGCTGGACTGCCGGCAGTAACAAAGCGACAAGGATCGCGATAATGGCAATGACGACTAAAAGTTCGATTAATGTAAAAGCATGACGACGATGCATCCGGGAAAGATAACGGCAGAAAGAAGAGTTTCGCATCCTGTGTTCCTTGTTACTTGAATCAGTATGAGTGAAGAACCAGAAAATGAGAGAATCAGATATCTGAAACTGAAACTCGTTTTCTCGAATATGCACGGTATGAGTTCGATTAAAATATCTACCCGGTTGCAGACGTTCAATCTCATTCTGGCCGAGTCGGGTTTTATTCATCGATCATTAATCCGACGTTAATCTGATTCTGACTGAAGAGGGAGAAATTCGATGAAAATGAAATGTATTGCAGAGAAAGGGGTTGTGGTCTACATTACGCGCAGAGGGGATGTCTTCGCCTGATAGCGGTTGGCTGGGTTTAAGTGCATAACGTTATGCCGTTTATGTGCTTATGTAAAAAGTATATCGTGGTCGGGTTCAACAAGGATGTGTTTGATGCTGAATTTGTCATTGCGCCTGCTTTCGGGAGGCGTGCTGTTGCTGCTCTGCCTTTCGGCATGTATTCCGGTTCCAATGACGACTCCCGAACTCTATCGGCCGCTCTCTCATTTCGATCCGTCGGATAATATTACGGAATATGAGAACCATCTGGCCCGCTTCAACGTGGCGATTGAAGCGGATGCGACCGACATAGATGCCCGATTTGCCCGCGCACTGCTTTATATGGGCGTGGGAAAATATCTGCCTGCCGAGGATGATCTGACGGCGGCGATTAAGGTGGCGGATCGACGTCCCGATTACAGCAGGGAACGTCTGGCTTCCATCTATTTGCATCGAGGGTTATTGCGTTGGAACGCCGAGCAGGTTGATCTGGCAATTGCCGATTATACGCAGGCTATTGAACTGGACCCTGAAGACTGGGAAGCCTATTTTCATCGCTGGCAGGCTTACAGTCATCATGAAGAACCTGAGAAAGCCGAACAGGATCGCGAACAGGGCATGAAACTCAAGCCCAGTGTCTTCAAGAAAGAGTATGTATTACGTTACGACGGGATCGTGCTGAATTAAGTGGCAACGAAAAGCACGAAAATGGTGACTGGCCTTAGCTGATTTCCTCTGAAAATCATGTGTCGAGTGAGGATTTAATCTGATGCGGTGAGCGAGTGGTTCACGTTTTCGACTCAGTTGACCTGCCTGTATATCCTCCATTTATTGCGGTGGATGACGTATTCGGTAATGCCTTGACTGGTGACTTCAAGGAGCCGCTTACCGTTTCTCATATCGTAATACTGTTTATAGTCATCATCGTAGAGGATGATCGCCTTCAGCGGGCCTTGAGGGATCAGCGGGGAATCGACGGGTTTACCTGTTTTAATTTCCGCTTCAGGCAACTGGACATTCAGGGGTGGGACGTTCTTCCCCTGTTCCTGAGAATGATTAAGCGCAGCGGGGGTTTTGACGAAGGCACAGTACGAACCTGCGTTGATAAATTTTTTCATCTCCTCGCGCCAGTTTTCATTGTACTTGATGGCAATTTTCCAGCGCTGCCAGTCGTGATCTGCATTGTAAAAGAAAATGCTCAGGCTGTTGACCTCATTGAAGTTCTCCAGGTTCGGGAGCCCCTGTTTTGTCCCGGGGTTCTTGACGATTTTTTTGGGAATGAGTCTGATCGGCTGCCTCTGACGAATATATGAGTAGGCTTTGCGGATATTCTGTGCCAGATCTGAATTCTGTTTGTCCAGCTTGAGTTGAGAGTAGCCGGCGTAACCACAGAAGGCGTATTCGCAGATATAGTTATAGTTAAACACAGGTTCGGGGTTCTGCTCCTGTTCTTTCAGATTTTTCAGAAAGAGTTTTGAGGGAAAGAAAGCATCGCCCGGAAGGAAATAGTCATTCGTGGCGGCTGCAGGTGAAGTCCGTGTCAGCAGGCTGAGAGAGAGCACCAGGCAGATGAGAGGCATTGTGCGCATGGAAAGAACTTTCTTTCTGAACCGAGTAGACGGGAGACATGGTTGCCTGGTTTAATCTTGCCGACTCCTGATCTTGGATGCAAGAAGAATCTGTGAGACTCATCTGAACCAATTGTTATCGTGCTCATTTTTCATGTATTGTCCCTGGTGCGTCTGGGGTATGATTCCCCTCTACTCCGGTAATAATCTTTGAGTACCACTTCTCGTGTGGCGTTGAGTTCTTCGTCTGACATATTCTGGATTTTTTCCGGAGTCAGGTTGTGTGTCCAGCGTCTCACACGGCTCTGGGAGGTGCCGCCCAGTCCGAGAAGTTTATCCATGCGTTCGCGGCAGCGGATCTGTTCGCGTTCGGAAAGATTCCCATACTGGAGTTTATACAGATAATACTGGTATGACTGAGCAAGCAGCTGTTCAAAGGGGATGGTCAGGCTCTCGACCATTTCCCGGCGGGCACGGGTAATATAGCGTTCGACCGAACGGGGAGAGATCTGATACTCTTTGCTGATGGCCCGTTTGATATCAGACGGGTGTCTGTGCAGGCCGAGTAACATTTTGACCGCCTCGAGCAGTTGATGACGCCGTTCGCTGGAAAGACGTGTTCTGGCTTTAGGGGGAGTTGTCGTCATGTTTTTGTCTCCGATCTCAAACAGGAATTACAGACGGTGTGAAGTAGAAGATCATGCAGGTCGGCACGGGCAGGTCAACGGCAGTTATCGGTTCTGCGCCGGATTGACGCGGGACTGGTGGAGTCAGGGGGCAAAAGTGGTATCAGACTGCAGAAAACGTGCAGAAAGCGGGACCGATAAGCGATGAAAGGATCTGCAGTCATGCGACAGATACAGGTGATTTTCAAGTGGATAAAGCCGAGAATTCAGTTATCAGATTTCTCCTGGTTCAGGCTGTGCACTGCGATGAAAAACGTGCTATGCGCGCGACGCATAGCTGGAAAGTTTCTGTGGCTGCGCGACGGAGTCAAGTCAATTTCTTTCAGTGGTTCCCGATGAACTGTTTAAAAGAAACTGAACAGGGAAAAGAGATGACAACCTGCGCAGGCTTTGGTAGTCTGAACTGATCCATTCTCAATAATGCATTCCGATTTCGGAGAGAAAGAACATGATGCGAGCGAACTTTGTGAAATCTGTCGGGTGTGTGCTGACTCTGTTTCTGTTGGTTCGCCTGGTCCCGGCGAAGGAAAAAGCTCCCGAGAAACTGAGTGCACCCCAACAGACGGCGGTCGAGGATGTCACCAGGCGGGCAGATGATCTGAAAGCGGTCAACCAGTCGATCTGGAATTATGCCGAGGTGGGTCTTCAGGAAAATCAGTCCTCCCAGTTGCTGATTGAGAAGCTGAAGGAGGAGGGGTTCACGGTGAAGAGTGGCGTGGCTGATATGCCCACCGCATTTGTGGCGAGTTATGGAAGCGGAAAACCCGTGATTGGGATTCTGGCGGAATATGATGCGCTGCCCGGCCTGTCGCAAAAGACGGTTCCCTTTCGCGAAGCTCAGACAGAAGGGGGCGCGGGACATGCCTGTGGTCATAGTGGACTGGGGACAGCCGCGCTGGGGGCAGCATTGGCAGCGAAAGTCGCGATCGACAAGCATCAATTGAAAGGGACCGTGCGTCTGTATGGAACGCCGGCGGAAGAGACCGGTCTTGGGAAAGTTTACATGCTGCTGGACGGGCAGTTTGAGGATCTGGATATCTGTCTGCACTGGCATCCCTCCAATAATACCAACGTACATCTGGGGAGTTCGAAAGCGCTGGTGTCGGTGAAGTTCACCTTCACGGGTTTGCCTGCGCATGCTTCGGTGAGTCCGGAGAGTGGCGTGAGTGCTCTGGATGCGGTCGAGCTGATGAATACCGGCGTGAATTATATGCGCGAGCATGTAAAAGAAGATGCGCGGATGCATTACGTGATCATCGACGGCGGTGGTCAGCCCAACGTGGTGCCTGCGAAAGCGACTGTCTGGTATTACGTGCGGTCAAATACGCATGAGGACCTGGAGCGGAATTATAAATGGGTGGTTGATATTGCCAAAGGGGCGGCGCTGATGACGCGGACGAAACTGGCGGTGCAGGTTGACACGGATAATCACGAGTTGATCCCGAATACGCCTTTATCGGAAGTGATTCACGGGAAGTTGATGACGATCGGGCCGCCTGAATTTTCTGAAGAAGAGAAAGCGTTTGCCCGCCGAATACAGCAACCACTGATTGAGGAGTTCGGTCAGCAGTTTCCGGTGGCGATAGACAGCCGCGTGCATTCATTGCTGGAATCGAAAACGTCGTCTAAAGGTTCGACAGACGTGGGTGATATCAGCTGGCATATTCCCACGGGGGGTTTGCGGACGACCTGTTTTGCTGCGGGGAACCCGGGACACAGCTGGCAGAATGTCGCCTGTATTGGCTCTTCGATAGGTGAGAAGGGAATTCTGTATGCAGCTCAGGCGCTGGCGGCAACGACTGTGGAGTTGATGGAGAATCCTGCTCTAATCACCGAAGCCAAAGCGGATTTTGACCAGCGAATGAAAGACCGAAAATATATCACACTGATTCCGAAGGGACAGAAGCCTCCAGTGAAGATCCGGTAATGAGCAGTTGGTTACTCAGGATGATCTGAACGGTGTCCGTATTTACCGATCAGCGGGACGAAGACGAATGCCCCCAGGACTTCTTCAGAGAGTTTGCCATTGTTGAGCGTGAAGCGGTACATGCGCTGGCCGGTTGACTCCGAGCCGAGGGGGATAATGATTCTTCCTCCCTCGGAAAGCTGTACCTGATAGGGTTCAGGCAACTCCTCTGAAGATGCAGTGACGATAATGGCATCGAAGGGGGCTGCCTGGGGCAGGCCGAGCGTGCCATCCTCGGTGTAGACGTGAACATTGTCATAACCGAGTCGCTGCAGTCGTTCGGCAGCCTGACTGGCGAGTGCGGGAATGCGTTCAATCGTATGGACTTCACGGGCGAGTAGAGAGAGGACCGCCGCACCGTAACCGGAGCCCGTGCCGATTTCGAGAACCACTTCGTTTCCAGTCAACTGTGCTGCGGCGCACATAAAGGCGACGGTATAAGGTTGAGAGATGGTCTGATGACAGTCAATGGGGAGTGCGCAATCATTATAGGCAAATCGCTGCGATTCGGGAGGAACAAACTGTTCGCGGGGAACACGGGCAATGGCCTCCAGTACGCGGGGGTCAGTGATTTCCCGCTGGCGGAGATGCTGTTCAATCATGGTCTGTCTGGCTGAAATGAAGTTGTCATCGCTTTGTACGGAGTCGGAATTACTGCTCATGAGAGTACGTTCCCGGAAAAAGTGACACGAAGTTCTAAAGAAAAATCGCCTTCAGTCTGTTATCATACTATTGTGTCAAATTGCGGTTACATCGTACATCCTGTTTGGAGATGTTACAGAAAAATGTGGTTTCAAAATATTATTAACAATCTATTGTTTTTTGCGGGTTCCCTGGTTGGGGTGGGCGTTGTTTCCGCTGCTGAACCTTCGGGTAATTCGCAACCCAATGTGTTGCTGATTGCGATTGACGACTTGCGAACAGAGCTGGGGTGTTACGGTCTGCCTTATGTGCAGAGTCCGTCGCTGGATCAACTGGCGTCGGAAGGAGTTCTGTTTACGAACCATTTTGTGCAGGTGCCGACTTGTGGCGCATCACGCTATGCATTGCTGACGGGGCGCAGCCCCCGCAATTCTGGAGTGACGCGCAAAAACCAGGCATTTTACCAGGGGGACTCCGCCTTGTCGGTGAATCAGACAGCCGGGGCGCAGACGATGCCGGAACTGTTTCGGCGGAGTGGGTACCAGACGACGTGTATCGGAAAGATTTCCCATACGGCGGACGGCCGGGTCTTTGAGTATAACGGAACAGGTGATGGTCGTGACGAATTGCCTCACGCATGGGATGAACTGGCGACTCCCTTTGGTTCCTGGAAGCGGGGTTGGGGGATCTTTTTTGCGTATGCGAATGGACGCAGTCGGGAGGATGGCAGCGGAATCCGGGACCTGATGGAATTCAAAGTCGAGCAGGATGAAGAACTGCCCGATGGTCAGCTGGCCAAGCAGGCGATTGAAAAACTGCGTGAATACAAAGAGGGGGACAAGCCTTTTTTCCTGGGACTGGGATTCTTCAAACCGCATTTGCCATTTGTCGCTCCGAAACAGGACTGGGACGCATTTGCGAATGTAGAAATCCCGCCGGCTCCCCATCCGGAGAAACCAGAATCCGCGTACTGGCATAAGAGCGGCGAGTTTTACAATTACGACATGGAGTTTGAGAAAACCCGACCCCTGTCACGTGAGGCGCGGGAGAATGTGCGACGAGGTTACCTGGCGTGTGTGCGTTATACTGATCGGCAGGTGGGCAAAGTCTTAACAGCCCTGGATGAACTGGGGATGCGCGAGAATACGATTGTTATCGTTTGGGGTGATCATGGCTGGTTTCTGGGGGATTCCGCATTGTGGGCGAAGCATGCGCCACTGGAGCGGGCTTTGAAGAGTACGTTGATGATCCGCGCGCCTGGTGTGGCGGAGGCGGGGTTGAAGTCGGCTGCTCTGGTGGAGACTGTGGATATCTATCCCACGCTGATTGATTTATGTCAGCCTGCATTTCGGAAGACAGAATATCCGCTGGATGGTAAGAGTCTGAAACCGATTCTGACGGGTGAGGAAACCGAGATTCGTGAAGCGGCGCTGAGTTACTGGAACAACGCAGTGAGTGTGCGCACACAGCAGTATCGAATGACGGCGAGCATGAAAAGAGGGAAGCCGACCAAAATTGAGCTGTATGATATTACAGAGAATCCAGACCCGGTTGAGAATCTGGCAAAGTCAGAGCCGAAGGTTGTGGAAAAGTTGAGTAAGTTTCTTCCCGGAGAGAAGTGATTACAGAATCATTCAGAGCAGATGTGTTTTCATCCAGCTCAGATATTCGCTGGCGTACTCATTCAGATTATCGAGGCTGCCTCCGCCACGGATAGGCGAACACATTTCGTAGGTGGCGATACCGTTGAAGCCACCTTCTTTCAAACCGTGGAAGAAGGATGAGTAATCGATGAAACCTGTGCCGAATTTGACAGCACGGACCAGGTCTGGTTCCTGTCGCTGGTAGTTGATGAGGTCGGGCTGGTAAGTAAAACGAGGGAGTTTGATGTAGTCGGCGTTGGTTGTGATGGCGGTGTGGGGCGCCATTTTGCGAGCGGCATCAAACAGATTTTCGCCGCGCAGCGCAGGGGACCAGGCATCGAAGCCTAGTTTGCAGTTGGGACGGTCGATATCAAACAGAAGTTCGAGCAGGGCATCGGAATGCACGCCGACATCATGATGATTCTGAATGGCGAGGGTGACATCGTATTCCGCTGCCCGGTCACAGCATTCCTGTAACGCGGATACCGTTTGATTCCAGAGTGCCTGGGGTGTCTGTCGGGGAGAATCATAGGCGGTAAAGATGCGAACGGTTGAAGCTCCCAGCTGGCTGGCGATTTCCGCGAGTTGCTGAACGTATTGAATCTGCAGTTCGACCAGGGGAACTTCGGCTGCAGCGGAGCCAGCGAAATCAGTATAGCCGCCGATGATCGCGCATTTGATCTGATGATGTTCGAGGGCACCGTTGATGGATTCAATCAGTTCCGGAGAACAGTCCAGAGGAGCCAGATGCGGACGTTTTCCCATGAGCATCACGGAATCGTAGCCCAGTTTTGCAGACTGCGCGATGAATTCATTCAAGCTCAAGGCATGCTGTCCCCAGAAACCGGCATAACTGACTGAAAAAAGACAGAGCTTCATGAACGGACTCCCGGGAACAGGTTGCTGTGAATGAGTGGAGACGGTCCGCTTATCCTAATTCTTTCCCGACGGCTGCTGCAACCTTGCGGCAGAGATCCATCGTCTGTGCGAAGGCGTCCGGTGTCAGGGACTGGGCTCCATCGCTCATGGCGCGGGAGGGGTCCGGGTGAACTTCCAGGATCAGGCCGTCACAGCCGGCAGCAATCGCAGCGGCACACATGGGAGGGACCAGGCTGGCGATGCCCGTTCCATGACTGGGATCGATGACGACAGGCAGGTGGGTGCGTTCATGCAGGTAAGGAACGGTGGCCAGTGGAAGTGTGAAGCGGGTATGTGTTTCGAATGTCCTGACGCCACGTTCACAGAGAATGACCTGCTGATTTCCCTGGTCGAGGATGTATTCGGCGGCGAGCAGGAACTCTTCAATGGTGGCGGAAGGGCCACGTTTCAGCAGGACGGGCAGGCGGGTTTCGCCGACCGCCTGCAGGAGATGGTAGTTTTGCATATTGCGGGCACCGATCTGCAGGACGTCGGCATATTTGCATAACAGATCGACATGGTTTGGTGTCATGACTTCAGTGACGACGGCGAGACCAGTTTCTTCGCGAGCCAGCGCGAGGAGTTTGAGGCCGTCCTCTTTCATTCCCTGGAAAGAGTAGGGGCTGGTACGGGGTTTGAAGGCGCCGCCACGAAGTCCGGTGGCACCAGCGGCTTTGACCTGGTGAGCGACCTGCAGGATCTGTTCTTCACTTTCAACCGAGCAGGGGCCGGCGATCACGCCGACATGCGAACCACCAATTTTAAGGTCGTGTGTAGTGACGATCGTTGGTTCTGGCTTGGTTTCTTTGCTGGCGACCTTATAAGCGGCGATGATGGGGACGACTTTTTCGACTTCAGCACAGGATTCCAGTACTTCCTGATGCCCGTCGCGTTTGATGCCTGCAGCGGCGATGACGGTTCGTTCTTCACCGATGATGACGTGGGCCTTCAGACCCATTTCTTCGACGCGTCTGACCATGGCCTGGACCATTTCTTCAGTGGCATTGGGTTTCATCACAACAATCATGGCGTTGACTCATTTCTAATTCAGTCTCAGGGAATAAAAAAAGCCCTGTAACCAGTGAGGTTACAGGGCCAATCGATTTCATGGTTTGTTCATCAGTTATGAACGGTATGTATTCGATCGGTCAGGTAACCTGTTCCGGTAAACCAATAGCTCAAAAAGTGCCAGGCTGTAAAAAAAGACAGCCGCACTGAATTAAAGCTAAAAGTACCAAACCGATGTGTCACGGAGAAACTCCAAAAGGGTTAAAATATGATTTCTATCGAATTTCCATCGAAGAAAACCAACGCGTAAATCATACTCCTGCAGAGCAAATTAAGTCAACCGGGAAATTCAAAAGTTTCTCAATCGGCTGGAACGATTTAGAAATGAGGGCCTTTTGAACTTCTCTTATGGAAATGTGAGAAGCTGATTCCCTGTTTTGGGGGAGAGGATTTCGGTTCCTGCTGCTTCAGATCTGCAGGTTTAAAGTGAGGATGATTTTGATTGCTTGAGGAAGTGTGAGGTAACAGTGTACGAAACAGTTCAGGAATATTGCCAGGATGTGTCTCGGCGGCGAGTCCACTGCGTGCAATGCGAATGTGCTGGATTGATTTCATCGTGGCAGACTGATGGAAACACTCTTCAGGATAGCAGGCCATGATGGCTGCCAGCATTTTTTCCCAGTGGTCGCTGCATTGACTGGGCAGTCCGGCCGGGAATGAAATTCGTAAACCGGCAGTAATCAGGTCCCAGGTCTGAACGGGGGAAGGGGCATTGAGGTTTGTAGACTGGTCTTCACCAAAATCGCGCGAGCGTTCCGGATCGTGGGCAAATTCCTGCATGTTGTACCGCAGTACAAACTGCCCCAGCATCAGGTCGGTCCAGCGTTCGATTGAGCGTCTCGTGGTATTAATTCGTTTAAGGGCATCGAGGCTCAGATGATTTTCTGCCACCATCACTGCCAGTACGACCCGTTTCAGATCCAGAAATGCCAGATAGAGGCTGCGGGCGATGGGTTCGGCCTGACGCTGTTTCCGCTTTTGATCGGTCACAGCGAGAACTGTCGTGACAACACGGATCAGCATTTCTTCCGCGAAGAAATCTTTAAAAATGGCTTCCAATTCGGATTCAGAGAGTTCACCAGGAGAATCTGATTGGGCCAATGGCTCAAGGACACGTCGCCTGAGCTTCAGATGTTCCTGCCCGTGATACCAGAAGTCACAGAGTATATCGGACGAAAAAGGGCCAGCCCCTTCAATGAGCGAAAGACTTTGAGATGCAATGACTGCTGCGATTTCTGCGGTAATTTGCGAATTCAATGGAATGCCGTTCTACCTTGAGAGTGAAATGACCCGGTGCCTGGAATCACGAAGAATTCCCAGGCTTTCTCTGGCAGGGTAAACGCAAAAGGAATACCACTTTCTCGATGAAACGGGTGAGTCTTTCTAAAGGCTGTTGATAAAACGGCTTATGAGAGGGACAAGTCTTACGGTGTTCCTGTCGTATGATGACGTAATCCATCGGAGTGTTGATCAAAATCAACGTGTGGTTTTATTTCTGTGGTGCAGTTTTGGCGACTTCTGCGGGATCCAGTTTCCTCATGCGAATATTTTTCAAAGCAGCCGTCGTGCAGAAAGAGGTGATGCCGAAGGGACGGGAGAGTTCAACTTCGTGGCGGATCGAGATTTTGCGATCTTTCAGATTCTGATCGACGATCTGTTTTCCATCCAGCCAGACCTGAATCTTATGGTCGGTGACCTGTAGACGAATTTTATACCATTGATTCTTTTTAAAGGTCTGAAACGTGGTCGTGCTATTTTGTGATGCGTCATCTCCGTCGATGCTGGAAATACCACACAGGCTCCCCCCCCAGCCTCCCAGGATAAAGGAGCAGGGATCTTTTTTAACCGGAAAAGTCAGTCCACAGAAGAAGTCGGTTCCATCCACGCGCATGGCTTCCAGTTCGACTTCATAGTTCGTCAGGGGGAAATCTTTCGTATCGACGAGAGTGGCGCCGGTCAGATCGACGCCCATTTCCAGAATCAGGTTTCCCTTTTCGACATGGACTTCACCTTCCCCGCCGAATTGAGGGACTTTCCAGCCATCCAGATTTTTACCGTTGAACAGAGAAATCCATTTCGTTTTGGGTTGTTTCTCTGCTTTTGTGTTGGCACCTGCTTCTGCTTTTTTTGTCCCATTTTTTTCTGGCTGATCCTCTGCAGAGGCTGACGAAGCAGTCATCAGGCTGAGTGTGATTACCAGAAGCAGAGAGGTATTCGGCAATCTGATCTGAAGAAAGGAGTTTCGGAAATGATTCAAAATATTCATAGAAGACCTGACGCTTTGTCAAAAGTATTAGGAACGGTAAATACCAGTGTCGGCGATACCTGGAGGAGCACTTATTTGAGTCTCATCCTGTTTCAGAGACAAGTGTTAGATTCGGTAAGCGACTGACATCACCTTATTAGAGAATAACGAAGTCCAAATCGAAAGCGAAAAATATCGGTTTATCTGGATTATAACGAATTCAGGGATCAGGCAAAGTGATGAGTTCAAATCATTGTATCTGTCTGGAAAATGTGTTCATCAAACGGCATTTTCTGGGCTAGGTTTTGAGTGAACCTCGTAGAGATTCCGCGGGATTCATCAGATAGAATCGCATTTGCAGGTTAGAAAGCGCAGGGCTCAGTTGTCTTACCTTATAGCATCAATCATCGAAGTATTCACTCACAATGTGTCGCAGGGCGTCACAAATGCCAGTGTTGCGGCCATCGCCGGTGTCTGTCTGCTGCAATATATTGTCTACACTTTCAAGATGTCAGCCGTCCGCAAAGAGAACGAACAGTTTCAGCGTAATCTATCTGAATTTGAAGTCGAGTTGCAGGATATTCAGTCTGATCGGGCGATGACGCTGATCGAGAATCATATTTTGAGAGAGTTCGTATCGCAGTCCGATTTCGATCAGGCAATCGAACTGCTCCTGAAACGATATGTTCCTTCACTACGAGATGGGTTTGGGTTGTATTTGAATCACATTGATGGCGAATTCAAGCTTCGTGAATCACGGGGTGTTTCGCGCAATACGAAAGCCGTATATGACATTGACCGGAGTTTACTGAAGCAGCTGCGGAACCAGAATGTGCTTGTACTGCGTGGTGAAAAACTCAGGGAATCGAGTGTGTATCAATGTTTTCACGATCAGGACAAAGCCCGGATCCAAAAGCTGTGCCTGCTGGCCGTCTATGATAAAAAAGATATCTCAGGAATCTTTATTACAACGGATCTGTATCCTGAAGGGGTGGATGAAGTACAGCAGATCAAACTGGCGAAACGACTGCTGATCTGTGTGTCTCGCAATATTGTCAAGAATCAGGATTTTGAATCGCATCGATTTGAGTTACGCGTGACACGTGAACAACTCGAGTTGCGTTCTTTAGCAGACCAGCAGTTCAAGACTCCCGTGATTATGCTGGAAGAATTTCTGGATCGATTACGACAACTGACCAATTCAAGCCGAGCAGGCCTATTTCTTTCGACGCCCGGGGATGTCAGTGGTTGTAAAGCGATTGTCGAATGTGGAATTACGCTTCAGTCCGGTGTCAAAGCCCGCTGGCGTGAACATGAGATGAACCTGGTGCAACTGGGGCTCAACTCAGGGGAAAATACTTCTCTGTCTGGTGATCAACTGGAAAACCATGGGATTCGCTCTCTGGTGGGGGCCGCTCTGATTTCACCTCTGATCACAAACCGGAAACGTATTGGTGTGCTCTGTCTGACCAGTCAGGACAGTCAACCCTATGATGAACGATCGTTAAGGCTGATCTCCTGGGCCTCACAGTTTTTATCCAATACTCTGTTGAAAGTGCTCAGCCATGCGACCATTGAACGTCAGGCGAGACAGGATGGTTTGACGGGACTGGTTAATCGACGTTCGTTTGATGAGCTGTTTGAAGATCAGTTTCAACGAGCCCAATCAGCAGAGATGGCCTGTTCACTGATTTTAATCGACCTGGATCACTTCAAATCGGTCAACGATACCTATGGTCATCAGGCTGGAGATGAAGTCCTGAGGCGGGTCGCGCAGATTTTGCGAGAACGGATTCAGGAGATTCGCTCATCGGATAATGTCATCGCTGCCCGCTATGGCGGTGAAGAATTAGCCATTCTGCTACCAGAAGTAGGTCTGACGGGGACGGAGCGAATCGCTGAAGTGATACGTCATTCAATTGAATCCAGCGTGATCAAATTTAATGAAGTACACATCCCTGTTACAGCGAGCCTGGGGATCTCGACTTATTCCCCCCACATAATGGATAGTGTTCAGGCGATGTTAGCTGCTGCGGACAGTGCCCTGTATCAGGCAAAAGCAGAAGGACGAAATCGAGTCTGCAGCCTGAGTTCGACCCCGGTTTGAATGATTCCTTAAAACGAGGCTGTTTTGACTTGTTTATGCAGATCTACTCATAAACAATGCATTCCCGAGTGCGACCGGTTCAAGCCGATTGTTTCGAGCGAGGTCTTGCACTGCTACCTGCAGTATTCCTGTTCTGTATCTGGAAAATGAACAGATCATCAACAACGTTCTGAATTTGATATCTTATGTCTGATCCTGATTCCATCTCAAACAGTTCCTTGCCGGGCCGGGGGCGAGTCATTGCTGTGATGCCTGCCTATAACGCTGCCAGTACTCTGGAACGGACGGTGGCGGATATCCCTGAGGGCTCAGTAGATGAAATCGTACTGGTCGATGACTGCAGCAGTGACAATACAGTCGAAGTTGCAAAACGCCTGGGCTTAACGGTGATTCAGCATGAACGAAATAAAGGCTATGGTGGAAACCAGAAGACCTGTTATCGTTATGCCCTGGATGCAGGAGCAGATTACGTCGTGATGATCCATCCTGATTATCAGTACGACAGTCGGGTCATCCCTGTGGCAACCGAACTGATTCGTTTGGGGATTTGCGATGTGATTCTAGGTTCACGCATTCGAACCCGGGCGGAGACCCTGTCAGGGGGGATGCCTTTTTATAAATATGTCGCGAATCGCTTTCTGACGATTGTCGAAAATATTGCCCTGGGTCAGAACCTGGGAGATTTTCACAGTGGCTTTCGTGCTTACAGCCGCCAAGTTCTGGAGACGATTCCCTTCGACAAGAATTCGGATGATTTTATTTTCGACACTCAGTTCCTGGCGCAGGCAGTGCGATTTGGTTTTAAGCTGAGCGACATCCCGGTACCGGTTCGTTATTTTGAAGAAGCATCAAGTATCAATTTCAGACGCAGTGCCCGTTATGGAATATTGACACTGGCAGTGATGCTGCAATTCTGGCTAAACCGACTGAAGATCTGGAAATCGGATCTGTTCTCTCAGAATCAGCAGTATCTTGTCGATTGACTGAATCACTGGTGATTATTCAGTCTTCTGTTTCTCAGGGTTCTCCTTCTCCGGTTTCATCTGGGCAGCATCGTATTCTTTCCAGAATTCCTCTGCGGCTTTGACGGTATCAAAACTGGCGCCCAGACCTTGAATCGACGGATTATCCCTGATTACATCCATGCCTTTTGTGATGTTGGCAGGGGTGAAAATCAGACGCTGTAGAGGCATCCCTTTCAGAGGCGTCAAATCGGTTACTGCGGAATTCGCGAGGTTCAGTCGCAGGAACTGCATGCCCCGCAATGGGGAGAGATCAGCGACCTTCGTATCCTGAATATCCAGGCTTTCCAGCAGCATGCCTTTGAGGGGGGAAATGTCAGTTATTTCCGTATTGGGAATCCAGAGCGTCTTGAGGGGCAGTGTATTGATCAGGCCCAGATTCTTGACCTTGGTGTCAAACAGATTGAGTTGATTGAGGGGCATGCCTTCCAGTGGTGAAATATCTGAAACGGGGGTATGTTCCATCCTGAGAATGCGAATGGGCATGCCCTGTAAGGGGCTGAGATCACTGACGAACGACCCTTCCAGATAGAGTTCCTGTATTTTCATGCCTTTCAGCGGGCTCAAATCAGTGACCGGACAATGTGTAAGATCCAGGTACTGCAGATCCATGCCTTTCAGCGGACGTAAATCAGAAACGGGACAGTTCATCAGATCGAGAAACTGGAGTTTCATACCTTTCAGAGCAGAAATATCTTCCACTCCGACCAGTTTGGCTGAAATGATTTCTCCCTTTTGTTTCCCGAACTCGGCATTGTTCTGATAGTCGGGATTATTTTTCTTCAGGCGTTCGTGGATATCCTGTTCTGTCAGAACGACAGGTCCGGCAGGTGCTGTCGGGACTGGTGGATCTGGGGTTGTATCCTGGGCTGTCTTGTCCGGGGATGCTTCGTGGCTGCAGCCGGTAAACATGAGGATGCTTATAAAACAACTCAGGGAATTGATGATCAGCAGGTTTTGATTTCTCATAATAGGCAGGGCTTCACGCATTTAAAATTCAAGACAGGTGATTCAGTTTACAAGTTGCAGATGATTTTCATCAAATAGCAGACCAAAGCCGGGACGATCCGAAACTTCGATCATACCCTGCCTGATGTCAGGTTGTCCTTTAACCCAGGTCATCCAGGGGCGACCGGTCTCTGCGAGTGGCTGGGGATCCAGTGCTGTGATGGCGTGCAACGCCCAGATTTCACAACCACGATGTGGACAGACACGTAAGCCGGCTTCCTTAGCCATTGTGTAGATTCTGATCAGTTCCGTCAAACCACCGCACCAGTTGACATCGGGCTGGAGCACGGTATGCAGTTTCTGTTCAATGAGCGGGCGAAACGCTTCTGAAGTAAACTCATGCTCGCCACCAGCGATAGGGACTTCTGCTTTTTCTTTAAGTACCGCATAGCCTGCCAGATCATCCGGGGATAATGGTTCTTCAATCCATTCGATTTGAAACGGTTTGATCGTTTGCGAAATGGAGATTGTTGATTCAATGTCCCATTTCATCCAGGCATCAACCATTAGTAAAGGGGAATTGCCGATGCGGTTCCGTGCCTGTTCGATGGATGCGACCATCAAATCGCGCTGTTCAGGAGCAGCGACTTTTCCGAGATGCAGTTTATAACCGGCGTGCTCACCGGTCGCAGCAAGATCCTCTGTTGACCAGACTGTGTGATAGGTTGGTATTTTGATTTCAGGAGTGCCTCCCAGAAGCTCGACCACCGGTTGTTGTTCCCGCTTTCCCTGCAGATCCCACAAAGCCAGATCCACTCCACTGATGGCCATGATGGCAATACCTTTACGACCAAATGCCAGAGTGGCCTGATACATCTCCTCCCAGAGCTGTGAAATATCTTCCGGGTTTCGGCCGAGCAGGAGATCACGCAGGACGGTCTTGACCACGTGTTGTCCTGCCAGGCCTCCACCGCCGACTCCATAGCCTGTGATACCCGCATCGGTATCAATGGCGACGAGAATCTGGCCCAGACTGGTACGCCAGTCGGGAGGAGAATTATTTCCAGCGGGTTGTATTGCGCGAACGTCTGTGATTTGCATGCTGCTATTCTACTCAAATGTGATAGAAAAAGCAGGGATGTTCAGCGGGGTGGCTGGTCAGAATCAAAGGAATTTCTGTAGTGAAAAATACAGAAAAGAAAACTGGCAATCCCAGTGACTCAGCAGAAAAGAGAAGGATTATTTTCCTTCAGCGACCTGCTGGTTCTGAGGTTTGGCCTGTACGGGAGCGACCCGGAAGTTTTTGGGGAGATTCTTCTTCAACCAGTCATCCATTCCGTTGATGGTTTCAGCGTTGATTTTAGGGTTTACGCCTGGTTGCAGAATGGATGAGATCGGTTTAATAATCTGTTTGTAGGCGTCATTCACAACTGTCTGATTGACCTGCTGTTTGAACAGACCAGTATTATCAGCTGCATTCTCGGGCTTGAATGCCAGATAGACATTCCAGAAACAACGTTTCCAGAAGAATGCGTTAGGATTGTCATTATAAGCCTGGATCATCTTTCGTGTCATATCCACGATGGAATAGGTAATGAGTTTGATGTCTGCATTTGCTTTGAGTGGAAGCTTACCGAGATTCTCAGCAGCAGTAGATCTGACTTCCCAGGTCCGTTTTGCGTTACTCATGACTTTCAGTAATGCATCGGTGACGATTGGCTGTCGCGCGAGGTTATCGGTAATACCCATGGAACCGAGCGCATTTACCAGGCTGCGCTGATACCAGGAAAATTCGTTGACTGACTGCATCAACTCATCAATGATTTCTTCTGCTATTTTAACCCGTAACTGGTTGGTCGGATTTCCGTTCTGTCCGATTCGAGCCAGTCCATTAGCAGCGACAATCTTAACCTCTGTTGTCTGATTTTTATCATTCAGAACTTTGACCAGGGGCACGTAAGCCAATGTGTAAGCTACAGGCTCTGTTTTCTTTTGCCGATCTTCATCACGCAGATTAAGTTGCGAAAGTAACACGACGGCACTGAACCGAACCAGACGATGATTGTCGAGCAGATCCTGGGCTCTTTTTGTAAGTTCTTCGAGATATAGTTCCCGTGCCTGAAAGTTACCGGAAATCTTGCCGGAAAAATTAATATCACGCAGGATATTGGCCCGCAGTTTGTTGAGGTCGGTCTCATTTTCGGGTTTACTGGGATTCTGCTTGAGGGTCATCAGGTAGATGTGATATTTCGCTCCTTCAGCAATCAGTTTTTTGTCCTCAGCAGAACTGATTTTTCCGCCCCGCAGCACTTTGTCGAAATCCCGCAGTTTGGTTTTTTGAAAATTGACCGCTTCATCGGGAGAGATCAACTCTTTGTATACGTTCAATGCATTGGGGTCTGCATTCTGTGCATTGGGGGCTGCCGGTTGCTGGCCGAGAAGTAACGAACTGGAACACAGTAACAGACCGACTGCCAGCAGAGAATGTCTACACACTCTGGCGGTCAGCATTTCAATTCCTGAAACGGCCTGATACGAGCATATGGATTGTCGCACGGAAAGTTCCTTCATTCAACGTTCTGCTCGAACCCCAGTACATTCAGAAGCACAGGGTTTTCTCGACTTCAATTGGGAGCGTTACATTCAAGGAAAATATTACACAAATAAGGCAAATAACTCTATGGCAGCCGAATAGATTTCCTGTGATTAACTGCCGACTGCTATTCTGGTTCCGAACGAAGCGGAATGAGGATATGAATCACTATAAATCATACGATAAATATTGAGCAGATACCAATCAAATCTGCCATTTTCGAGTGGCAGATTCAGGGAATCAGCGTTCCAATCCTACTTGCACGTTCAAAAAAACTCAGTTGTCGCTGCAGGAATAAATTCCACTGTCTTCCATGGCACTGTTTTATTATCTTACGGTATCGCTTTACCTTACGAACTGTCAAGAATTTTCTCAATCCTCAGGCCGGAATTCTTGTGCAAGGTGAACGTGCTTCCGAATTTACTGAGGACAATCATAATTTGTAAAAAGCCATCCATACCTGTCGAGATGGTATGTGTGAAGAAAATGTGATTACCTGCGATCAGAATGTTCAGCGTCCCGCTGTTGTCTGAGGCTTCTTATGACGGTTATCTGGGTTCTGAGGAATTCAGTGTGAGATCATCCCTGTCTGGAATGGATATTGTATGACAGTTTATTTTCAGAGTAACACATTCTTGAAGCATGAAACCGGGGCTCACCCGGAATGTGGTCTGAGGCTGGAAACGGTGATGAATCAGGTTTCTGCCGCGGCAATTCCCAATTTAGTAATCATGAACGATCCCCAGGTTGGAACGGGAGAGGAAATCTTACGCGTTCATCCTGAAACGTACTTAAACGAGTTGCAGGCCTTCTCTGCAGCAGGCGGGGGCCGAATTGAATCCGATACGGTGATGTCTGCCGACTCGTATGACGTAGCCCGTTATGCTGCGGGCTGTGCGGTTGAAGCCGTGGATCGGGTGATTATGGGGCAGGTCAAACAGGTATTTAGTGCCAGCAGGCCACCGGGACATCATGCTCTTTCAGATCGGGCAATGGGGTTTTGTCTGTTGAATAATGTGGCCATTGCCGCCCGACACGCCATCGACTTTCATGGATTAAACCGTGTGCTGATTGTTGACTGGGATGTGCATCACGGAAATGGCACTCAGGATATATTTTATGAAGAAGAATCCGTCTACTTTTTTTCTGCACACCGGCACCCGTTTTATCCGGGGACTGGTCTGGGGCATGAAACGGGATCAGGAGCGGGACTGGGCACGATCTGGAACCTTCCGCTGGCATTCGGGATCTCCCGGCAGGATTATTTCTCCCAGTTTGAGCGAATGCTGGTTGACGCGGCTGCCAGATCCCAGCCTGAACTGATACTGATCAGTGCGGGTTTTGACGCACACAAGGATGATCCGATTGGTTCGCTGGGACTGGAGACAGAAGATTTTGGTACATTAACCCAGCTGGTAAAGGAGGTGGCACGTGAGTACTGCGGAGGCCGTATCGTCAGCCTGCTGGAGGGGGGCTATCATCCGCAGAGACTGGCAGAGTCGGTGATCTGTCATTTAACCCATTTGGCTAATGACTGAGTCGGTACCAGGAAGACAGCTATTTCTGATAGATTGGCAGATAACCTTTATCCAGCTGCAGAATCGTGGCATTAATGGCAGTTGTATAGACGGGACCGACATGGCCTTCCATCCAGGCACCGGATGCGGACTGCTTGCGTAGAATCTGCTTGCCAATATCTTCGATGTACTTATCCCAGTCTTTAGTTTCACCGCGGTACATGACCTGGGCGTAATAAAAATGAGCGTAATGCCAGTGGCCAAAGTAACGGTTTGAATTCCCGCCAGGCCAGATATTCTTTTTACAGAAATCGAGCATGTTTTTCAGGTGATCGGAGTCATATTCTCCGGCATTGAACAGGGCAGCACAGGCAGCGGCTGTGATTGCCGGTCGGGCACCGCCGCCGCGAATACTGTATTGGACACCTCCTTCTGGAGTCGTACAGTCTGAGATGTATTTCTTGGCGCGGTCAATGATTTTTTTATCAACGGGGATGCCGGCATTGCGACAGGCGCGTAAACCCTGGACCTGAGTGATACAGGTTGAGCCTTCATCGAAATCATTGCCGTCTTTGGCAGAAACATATCCCCAGCCACCACGTGTTGTCTGGGCACCGGCGCAAAAATCAACGGCTTTCATCAGTACTTTTTTGAGCTCCTCACGCCGGAGCGAGTCTTCTTCTTCACCATAAACCTGGGAGAGAAAGACCATGGAATAGCCGTGACCATAGGTGTAATGATAGTCATTCTTATAACCGATCAAACCATTGGGCTGACTCATTTCCAGCAGGTAATCCACAGCGTTCTGTACGTTCTTTGCATACTTACCACGCGTGGTGGTGGAACCTTCCGCCAGTAATGCATTACCGGCGAGTGCTGTCATTGCAACCCGGTACTGTCCACCATTTGCTTCCCAATATCCCTGTCGACGTTGTTCCCTGGCGAGATATTCCAGGGCGTTCGTGATCGCCTGCTGGATTTTCGGGTCACGATTTTTTGCAGAGACGATATTGGAGCTGGACAGAATCAGCCCTGTAGTCACCAGGCATACTGAAAGAATGAATCGCATCAATTACTCCCTCTATTCAGAGGACCCGGCGACTTTAATCAAACAGTGCCGGAAAAATGAGAAGCTCTGAATCGAACGTGGATCAGAATGAGCAGAGCTTCCCGGATTTAGGTTTCAGGTTATTTATCAACCCATTCAACGGGTTGAGGTTCGATTTCGGGTTTAGGCATATGGCCTGCGTCGGCACGCCCGCTCCCTTCCAGACGACTGATCGCCCGGACGGTCATATCATGATCACAGAGTATCTGACAGCTGAGACGGCAACCGGTGACTTCACGTGCAGCGAGTGTGTTTTTTTCGGCGACCGTCATTTTTTCAGGTTCACCTGCGATAAACTCAACTCGGCACGTCGTACAGCGACTTGCACCGCCACAAGCATGTAATTGATCGACCTGGGCATCTTCGGTCAGTGCCAATACCAGGCGCTTTCCAGATTCCACTTCGAATTCTCCTACATTTTCAACAGTCAGTTTCGGCATTGTTTCCTCTGTATTTCAGTTGGGGTTGAGTCCGGAATTCATCGTGAATTGAGACACCTCAGTATAGCTACGAATTTCCGGTAGTGTTAACTCAATAAATTATAGTGGGTTGCAGCAGATTATTTAAGTGGGCATAACAAATTCGTGCTCCGGGTGAGAAACCGTCAGTACCGGGCAAGGGGCTTTGCGGACCACTTTTTCAGCCACACTTCCCAGTAACATGTGTTTAAGTCCGGTTCGACCATGGGTTCCAATCACAATCAGGTCGATATCTGCTTTTTTGGCATAGCGGATAATCTCCAGGAATGCGGGACCGACGGTAACTTCACGTACGACTTTCAGGTTTTCCATACCAGGCAGACCAGGCATTTCTTCCAGCTGTTTTTGAGCCAGTCCCTGCATGTCTGCTACCAGATCATTCATTGATGTTCCCATCATATTCGGTTCCGGGAACATGGCTACGGCATCCTGAACGACATTCAGCAAGTGCAACTCGGCATCAAATCGCTTGGCAAACTCACATCCGTAAAGCAGGGCCTGTTGTCCGAATTCACTGAAGTCGGTTGGTACGAGAATTTTCTTCAAATCAATCATGGGGTCACTCCTTGTTTCATTATATCCCTCTATTGCAGTTACATCAGAGACCGGTTTTGCACTCCTGTTTAACTATTCCTGAAATCGATCCTGTCTGTCCCGGTTATAGACCAATCGGATAGATCAGCAATGAAAAGCAGGTATATTCCTTCAAACTTAACAGATCCGGGAATCTGGCACAGCCGCTAATATCGTTATTTTAGTGATGTTCCGTACCGTGCAACCGCTTACAGATAATACGACCGTTAGATCACAAACAATAGCTTTATCAATCACGACACTTGCATTTGTGAGAAATCGTTTAAGCGAGAATAAACGGATGGCTGTTGCGCCTATTCTAACTGATTAGCCACTTTCATATATGCGAAAACGGCAGATTTAACCGATTTTTATTCCGTGTGCCATACCACATTTTATGAACTTGTCAAATTAGGGAAGTGGTTTTTTTATTCGGCACTGTCTGATCGACATGGAAAGAGGAATTCAAGATGTTACAGCCCTATTCGAAAACGATTTCATTATCACTGTGCATGTTTTCCATTACAGGGTTAGCTGGCTGCCAGTATGTCCAACAGAAGGTTTATCAGCAGGCCGCTCGTCCCAGTGCTGAATATCAGGAGCAGATTGAGACAACGGCTCCCCGATACAAGAGCCCGGGCCAATATCATCTTGCACCAGCTCCTGCTCCGCTTGAAGACAATTTTCCTCCAGCCGCTCCTCCGAGCCTGATTCCACCAGGGGGAGAGCAGACATCAAATCAGAAGCGGTCTCTCATCCGAAGGGTCTCGGAGGAAGAATCCATTGATGATTCTGAATATTTTAAGTCGATGTTCGAAGATGAGCCGGAAGAGCCAGCTCAAAAGTACCTGGGACTGGTTCCTCATTATTCAACGGTTTCCTCTTCCATGTCGAACAAAGTGAAACAGATGAATGGAAAAGTCAAAGGCTTCTATTCCAGAATGAAATCACATGTGAAGACGCCGGACTGGGTTCGCAAGGTTTCCGGCAGCCATGTCGAAGTGATCGAAGAAGAACCTTTCTGTGGAGATCTTTCCTGTATCAATTCCACGCCTGTTTTGGAAGAGTTCGAGATGTCAGAAGAGATGCTGCTTCCGGAACCGGTCAAACCAGCTCCGACACTGCCTGCCCCTCCGCAGAAACTACAGCCCCAACCGGATCTGAAATCAAAGCCGTTACCGCAACTGCCTCCGCCCGGGGAAGCAACCAACTTCAATAATTCCTGGAGAGTATCAGCGATTCGTGAGCCGCTGGTTGTTGAAGAGTTTTCAACTTCAGAAGATCAACTGGAAATGTGGCCGTACGCAAAGCAGGTTCAACAACCGCAGCAGGTTCGTAAATTCGAGTTTAAGACGGCGACCCCGGTTTCTGCTCCCGACTTTCCTTATGAGCAGCCCGATTTCAACCATCCCCGGGAACTGACAGTACCTTCAATGATTTCACAGGACGAGTCTGTTCCCCTGCGAAAAATCAGTCATGAACAGATTCAAATCGAAACGTTGCCTGCCCTGCGAAGTGTAACGGAGGATACACCAATCCAGATTACACCCCGCCGCGTTTATTAGAGGAATCGATTAAGGGGGATCGTAGCCTCCGGGATGAAAGGGGTGGCAGCGACAGATCCGCAGGACGCCTTTACAGGACCCTCGGATGGCACCATATTTTTTCACCGCCTGAATGAAATATTCGCTGCAGGTCGGGTGAAAGCGGCACTGCCTGCCTATCAGATGACTGAGTGTCATCTGGTAGATGCGAACGAGACCGATTAATGTCCGGGCGGGAAGTTGATACAGCATACGTCCAAATTGCAAGGCGATCTGTTTCATCAGCCAGACTGTTGCTCCAGACGACGTTTCAGCTTCTGCGAGAGATATTTCAGAGACTTCTGATATCCTTTTAGATCCCCTTCCAGATCAGCGCGGGGGATGGCAATCAGATCGAGCCCGGCAGGTAACTGAGACCGGATCAGTCGAAATGCTTCGCGTAGCAGTCTTTTCTTCCGTGCCCGCTGGATCGCGTTCCCATTCTTTTTTGAGACACTCACGCCAAGCCTGGTACAAGGAAGTTCGTTTCGAATTGCAAATAGCAGGAGATTCTGATCGCCGGCCCGCTGTTTTGCAGCATAGATCGCATCGAAATCCTGCTGGCTGCGAATGCGGTGTTCGCTCGGAAAACCGAATGGTTTGACTGTAGAGGGCTGTCGCCGGGCATTGTCCTGGGAACCGGTCATGATTCTGGTTTTTCGTCGTCAGTTTCTGCTTCCGCACTGGCTTCCACTGGTGTTTCAGTCTGTTCCTTTTTTGGGGGGGGCATCTGATTCGGATAAGGACGGCGAATCATGGTGCGTACGGAATGACCGAACAGAGAGGTGAAGATCAGAATCCCGATGCCGGCACCGGCCAACAACCACACAATCAGGATCATGACCCCCAGTTCCCGCGGACGTTCATCTTTTTCAGGTTCTTTAGAATCCGTCTCAGCCTTTTTCTCTGCCGGATCGGCTGGAAGTTCCACGCCAGCTTGATCAGGAGAATTAACGGTAATCGAACCTGCTTCCTGATCCTGAGCTGCTATGGGCTGGAGTGCCAGGGATAGCGTGAGTGAGAACACGCAAAACAGGAACAGACGGCTGATCCATCGGCCGGAAATGGAAGCGAGATTCAGTTGCATCGAATTTACCATGCTTTCGATCGGGGTGATTCCTGTTGTAAATCCTTGAGTTGCTCATACAAGGCTTTTGCCTGATCGCTCAGTGTTTTGGGGGCGACGATTTTGATGGCGCAGATCTGATCGCCGGTCTGTCTGGTTTTCTGATCCATGATTCCTTTTCCGCGTAGGCGCAATTTGCTGCCGCTGGATGTTCCGGGAGGAATCGTGACGGTGACTTCGCCTTCTGTTAAAGTGGGGACATCTACTTTGGCCCCCAGTGCGGCCTCGGTGAGTGTAATCGGGACTTCCAGTAACAGGTTGCTCCCGTCACGTTTGAAATACGGATGTGCGCCCACTTTGATGGTCAGCAGTAAATCGCCGGCCGGCCCGCCATGAACACCGGGATTTCCCTGACCACTCAAGCGGATGACAGAACCACTGTCAACACCAGCAGGTATCTTGATCGTCAGACGCTCAGAACCGCTCCCTTTCTGCAGGCTGATTTCATGCTCTCCCCCAACGGCAGCCAGGTGGAAAGGGATATCGATGGAAAGACGTTTCGACTCCCCTTTTTGCGGACGGGGTTGGGCTCGCCGGGATCCACCTCCCCGAAACGCGCCACCGAATAAATCTCCAATATCAATGCCACCACCTCCAAAGAGGTCTTCGAAGTCAACCGGTCCCGCACCGCCGGATGACTGGTAATATCCACCACCACCCGGACCTGCCTGCTGGAAAGAGTGCCCAAACTGGTCGTATTGTTTTCGTTTTTTGTCGTCGCGTAAAACGTCGTATGCTTCCTGAACTTCTTTAAATTTCTGATCTGCTGATTTGTCATCCGGCGCCATATCCGGATGGTATTTACGCGACAGTTTGCGGTACGCTTTTTTAATTTCATCAGCAGTCGCGCTGCGGGAAACCCCCAGAATATCGTAATAGTCTCGTTTGCTCATGGATTTGAAATTCGTTAGATGTACCAGGCGGCTAAGATGGATCAAGCGAGCCCGCCATACGGCATGGCGCTTTCGCTCGTTAAATGCTTTGCTGAGAGAAGCTCAACTGGGAGCATTCTACGTTTGAAATTCACTGGTTTTCAAGTTAGCTCAGTCTATAACTGCTTATAATCAGTGCTTTTATTCTAAGAATACGAATGTAAATGATTCAATGATGGATCTGATCTGCGTAGAATGCCACTACCCTGCACAGGCTGAATCGAATCAACTCACTGGAAAACGGTTTTAAATGTTAAAATTTGCGATTAAAAATCTTCTGAGCCGCTCACTACGCTCTTTTTTGTGTTTAATGGGTTTGACGATTGCGATTGCCGGAATGGTGGGGTTGTTTTCCATTGCGGGAGGGCTGGAAGAGACCGTTTCTCAAACCTTTGGGAAAATATCGGGGATCGTAGCCATGCAGCCAGGCGCGCCCATCCCTTTGTTCTCGCGGATTCCGCGTACCTGGGGCGCCGAGATCAAAGAAGTACCGGGAGTGGCAATCGTCAATCCGGAAATCTGGTCCCGGGTGAATCTGATTGAAGGGAAACCTGTGATCAGTCCGCCTCGATTTCTGTTTGGAACGGATCTGCCCACCCGTTTAGAGTTGAAGCATGGAATCTATCGTGAAGCAATTTACGAAGGTCGATTTCTGGATTTGGAGGATCGCGGAACACTAAATACGGTCATCAGTCGACAGATCGCCGAACAGCATCATAAGCAGATCGGTGACCAGATCGAAGTGAATGGCCAGACAATGGATATCGTCGGGCTCTATGAGTCGGGTTCGATCCTGTTGGATGTTGCTATTATTCTGGATATTGACGTGGTCCGCGAAATCACTCGATTTGATTCGGATAGTGTGAGTTGTTTTTACATAGAACAGTCGGGAGATGTCCCCAATGATAAGCTGGTCCAGGACATTAAGGATCAGTTTCGTGGTCGCGAACTGGCTTCCTGGCAGCCGGCTTCCCTGGCGCTGGCCAGTTCTTCAGATACTAATCTCCTCAAAGATTTCATGTCGGCGATTGACGAGACCTTAAAAGGGAATTCCACTGATGAATATTCCACTGACAAAAAAGGGGAGAACAACATTTCGAAACCAACCGTTGCAGATTTTAAAACGGCTAAAACAGAATCTGAGACTTCTGAAAGCGGGTTGGAAGTCCGCTCTGCTTCCGACTGGGGCGAGCGACTGGATACGTTTACTGCAGATCTGGACATATTCCTGGGGCTGATGACGGGGATCGGCGTATTGATTGCGATGCTGAGTATCATTAACACGATGCTGATGAGTGTGATGGAGCGGGTTGTGGATTTTGGTATCCTGAAAGCGAATGGCTGGTCGAATCGGGATGTAATGTTGCTGATCACGGCGGAAAGTTCTCTGTTGGGGGTTCTGGGCGGCGTCCTGGGAGGCATCCTCGGTTTGATTGCCATCGCTGTCGTCAACTGGAAGTTTGCCAGCCAGGTGCACCTGTATGCCAGCCCGGGGTTACTGCTGTTTGGTGTATTCTTCAGTACTCTGCTCGGCGTCCTGGGAGGTCTGTATCCGGCGATCTGGACGACGCGCATGACCCCGATTGATGCCATTCGTCGCGGCTGATAGAGATTCACTCCTGGTACCGAATTTATTCTGGATTCAGAAAGCAGATAGAGAATGATTGAAGTTCGAAACGTACGGAAGATCCACCAGAGTGGTGAAACCGAAGTGCAGGCACTTCAGGGAGTGAGTTGTCAGTTTCCCGGTCAGAAGTTTTCGTTTATTCTGGGCCCTTCGGGTAGTGGCAAGAGTACTCTGCTGTACCTGATGGGGGCACTGGATACGCCATCTGCAGGTGAAATCTTCGTACAGAACCGATCTCTTTCAACGCTGAGTCAGAATGAACGCGATCTTTACCGCCGGGAAAAAGTCGGGTTTGTGTTTCAAAATTTCAATCTGCTGAAAAATCTGAATGCGCTGGAAAATGTCCTGGCACCCTATCTGCCTCAGGGGGTCACAGCTGATCAGAGACAGCGTGCCGAAGCATTGCTGCAGCAGGTCGGGCTTGGTAATCGGATTACACATCGTCCCAGTCAACTCTCAGGCGGAGAACAGCAACGTGTTGCCATTGCCCGCGCGCTGCTGAAACGCCCCCTTTTGATTCTGGCCGATGAGCCAACCGGAGAACTAGATACCAAAACCGGTAAAGAGATCTTCGACTGTCTGCGTGAAATGAGTGCAGAATACAAGACGACTGTCGTGATTGTCACTCATGATGAACGCTATATCCGGGATACGGATTTCATTCTCCGCTTGCGCGACGGAAAAGTGGCGGAAGAAGCATTCGAACCGGTGAAATAACAAAGCCACGATTCATAAGTCATGAATCGTGGCTGGTCGCGTCACAATGATGTTTCTTTTTTGATCTGCCTATGCAACTGGAGTGCGCCTTGGGATTGGATCTCAGACGGTGTCGATTTTACCGTCATGTGTTTTACGGAATCCGGGTCCTGCCTCTTCGGGGGGAGTGGCATAAACATTCAAACGTACGATCTCAAGATCTGTCAGGTGCCCTTCAATCGTAATGTAGGCGGATGAGGGATCATTGTTTGTGGATGAATCGGACTGTTCCAGGAAATTAAAGTGGAACCGGTTGACCGACTCGAAACGATCCAGGAGTTGCAATAAATCAAACTGGAAGCTGGCGGCGATAAACTGTCCGTCCCGCTGTCCTCCGACGATTTCTGTGCTGCCGAGAAACAGGCCCACTTCCCAGCATTCTTCTGTGAACTGACAGTCGAAGCCGACGCGGCCGACTTCGTCAAACGGGTTAAAAATGTCGGCGATCTCATCGACAAAATCATTGATCCATGAGGGGCGACAGTTAAGGTTAGATGTTTCTGAAGCAAAGTTTTCCATTTGTTTCATCAGGTGTTGAATCGGCAAGTGTGAGTGGGCCAACGTTGTTTCTCCGTCTCGGTCTTTGGGGGTCTCTGAGTTGTTGTCAGGCATTGCAGTCTGTAGAGCGAAAGCACTCTCGTTCTGTAGAGTTATGTATCGGGGAATTCCCTGGAATGACCACACACCTTTTCAAGGCTTCTGAAGAGATGGCTTGTATCGGGTGTGTGTCGGTGCAAAATTGCCGAACCGGACTGTCGTGCCATTCTCTCTACTTGGCGGGGCGGTATTGATCAGTCCGATTGTGAAGCCTCAGAGAGGTTTGATTCAAGTTCGATTATGCCAGATTGGTCATCACAAAAACGGTAGAAACCTGGATTTAAGATGATTGCAGTTGAAGTTGAGACAAAAATCGTAATTTCAGTGAAAAAAGATGATCTCGAACAGTCTGATCTGTTGAGCAGCCCGGGGGGATTCACGTCCCGGCGACGACTGGTTTGACAGTGACTTCAAGACACTTACAATAGCCTGCTTGTCACAAGGTAACAAATCTGAAAAAGTTGATGTGTCCGGAAGGATGAAAGGTTCATTGTGGAAGGTGCCGTTCGTAAAGCAGCTGTATTGATTGAAGCATTAAGCTGGATTCGCCGATTTCGTGGCCGTTATGTCGTGATCAAACTCGGGGGAAGTGCACTGGAGGAAGAGGCAGCTGTCAAAAGTTTCCTGACGGATGTGATCTTCATGCGTACGGTAGGTATGCACCCGATTCTGGTACATGGGGGCGGAAAAGCGATCAGCCAGGCCATGAACTCAGCGGGGATCGAGCCTCGTTTCGTGAATGGACGCCGCTTTACTGATGAGCAGACTCTGGAAATTGCTACCGATGTACTCGCCAATCAGATCAGTGCCTCGCTGGTACAGGAAATCCAGTCCCAGGGAGCAAAGGCAGAAGCCCTGCATTTTGGCACTCGAAACTGCCTGCACGGAGAGCAACTGACTCTGCAGGCGGAAGATGGCTCTGCCGTCGATCTTGGGCATGTCGGCTTTGTGACAGACGTGGATCAGGATCTGCTGGCGGAAATCTGTCAGTCTGATGCGATTCCGGTGATTCCTTCGGTCGCCCTGGATGCATCGGGACAGAAGCTCAACGTCAATGCCGATACAGCCGCTGCTGCTCTGGCCCGGATTCTCAAAGCCGAAAAACTGGTGTTCCTGAGCGATGTGCCCGGGATCTTTCTGGACCGTCACGACCCGGAAACGCTGGTTTCGCATCTGGAGACACAACGCTGTCGTGCTCTGATTGCGGATGGGACGATCGATGCGGGCATGGTTCCCAAGGTGGATGCCGCTCTGGAAGCACTAGCCAGTGGGGTTGGCAAGGTGCATATTGTCGATGCCCGGCTTCCGCATTCAATCCTGCTGGAAATTTATTCTGATAAAGGAATCGGAACCGAAATTGTTAAGTAAACTGCTCAGGGCTGATTCATCGGGGGAGTTGGATCAGGGATTGCAGCAGGTTCCGGTTTGGAGAAACCGATTTCCGGATGCCTGATCAGGCCGCCCCAGTGGGCGGCGGCACTCCAGAAAACAGCGATGGCAATCGTACCTGTCAGAATGATGGCACGCTGCCAGCGGGGGATTTTTTCTCCCTGAAATCCCTGAACCAGGGCATTTCCCACGACCATCGCCAGCACGACCATCGCTAACAGGCAGGAGCGTGCGAGCACCGCATGGAATTCCACCGTCTCGGTATTCAGTTGAACCTGCTGTTCCAGCAGTTCGTAAGCGAGGGGCCCGGAAAAGTAAGCCACTGTTGCGATCAGCAGGATCGTCAATAACAGCCAGCAACAGATCTTAAACAACCGCTCATCGCGAAAGATCCACGCCAGCACAAACAGGATTGATAACCCCCAGCAGCCAATGATGGGGACGTGTACCGTCATCAGATGGATCTGAGCGGCGTTCATTTGCGACCTGTCTCGATGGCTTTACTCGGATCAACGCCTTTATCGACCTGGCTGTAATCGAGTTCGCTGCCTCCCATACTATGAGGAATGAGGTAGCAGACCGTCATCACGATCGTGGCTGTGAAGACCGCAATGCGTCCTGTCGTTGTGTTTTTCTTGCGTGGGTTGAGACCGACGACGGAGCAGGCAAAGACCCAGGCCAGGAACATGAACAGCATTTTATTGTCGGTCCAGTCACCCCCCAGAGGAAAGCCGGTCCAATATTCTCCGAAGGCATATTTCTGTACCATTGGGCCCAGAATCATACCTCCGACAGTCATGCCGCATAGAGTCGCCCAGGCAAGCTGTTTCATATTATAGGGAGCGAAGAGTGCAGACAGGCCGGAACGCATTCCCAGGAGAATGGATATAATCATTAATGTCACATGGGGGATCAGGACGCCATCAGGAACGGGATCTTTGAAGCGAATCAATACAAATTGATCCGCCTGCTCGGGGAAACGGCGTGCCTGACCGGCGATTTCTGCTTCGATGTAATATTGCAGCTTACCCGCTGCAGGCTGTTTGGGAAGTGCCCCTTCAAACTGTGTTCCAGATTCAGAGGTCACTGTTTCCATGGTGACAGGAGTGAAGTCGTCGTCAGTCCGGTAGCGTTTATAGTAAAGGGTGGCGGTTGCCGTTTTGGCTTCTGCCTCGGGGATGGGGAGTTCAACAGTCGCATCGCCCGTTGATTCATGCGTCCGAATGAGTTTGGCAATGATATTTCCTGCTACCGGTACCTTCATGGGATATGTAGGGCCGGTGGCACGCTGATAAATCATCGCGGAGGCTGCCAGAATCACAGCCAGGAACCAGAGTGCGGTTCGTTTCAGTAGCCGTTCTTTCACTGGAGGGGGGAGTTCGGCGGTAACTTCTTGTGGTTCATTGGCTTCGGGCTGATCTGATTTCTGGTTTTCTTCCATCGGAGTCCCTTTTTTCTCAAGCATCGTGAATTCTTTATTCGTAGTGTCTTATAAGCAGGCCACGATTGCAATTCTATACTGTGTCTCGGTAGGATCAAATAGTACAGAAATGTAACAAAACCTGCCTGACCAACACTCTCCTTATTGATTCACAATCATTCTGATGCGAATTTCAATTATGACCATGCGAGATGCCAACCCAGTCTGCGATCCTGAGAGGCTGCCTGGCTCGAAAAGTCGATTTCCATCCTGCTTTCTGATCTGCCTGGCTCTGTTGATTTGTGGACTGCTTCCCGAGACGAGTCATGCGCATCCGATTTCCGACAGCCAGGAAAATGTGTATGTGAAACGGGACAAAGTTCTGATTTCGATGCAGATTTTTGTAGAAGACCTGTACTTTTTTCAGAAACTGGAACCTGATGAAGAAAACATCGTTTCCCAAGCAAAAATCAAAAAAGCGATTGAACAGCATAAACAGTTCCTGCTGGACCGACTGCTGGTGCGCGATATCAATGGAGAGAAACTACAGGGAAAAGTCGTTTCCGTCGATGATTCTTCAGTGAAACCGGAAGGGGTTGCGATGAGCGACCTGATGCAGTTTACGCTGGTCTTTGAACTGGAGTTTCCCCTGAAGAAGCCTCCCGAGTTTCTGACTTTCAGCCAGGAACTGGTTGATTCCAACGCGGGTTTTCCGGCGATAGTTCGATTCAATCTGAAGCAGGAAGGTTCTGAAACTCCTTATGCCGTTGGTATGAAACCTCGCGATCCCCAGACGATTCGATTCAACTGGGATCATCCTCCCCTGGCTCCGGATGCTTCTGAAGCAGACTGGCAGAAGTGGCTCAAAGAACGTCGCGAAGAAACACTGGGTATTACCAGCTATGGAACAATCTATTCGTTTCTGTACATTGAAGATTTCGAAGTCAGGCATGAAATTCTGATTCCATTAGCCACGCTGGAATCATTTTTTACACTGGAGAAAAAGAATCCAGACTTTCTTTCGGTTGCTGAGCAGGAGGCGTCTCGGGCCAGGATTGAAGAGTTTTTTGCGAAATCAAATCCGATCGAGATTGATGGGATTTCGGTGAAGCCGGCCGTCTCCCGACTCGATTTTTATGGACTCGATTTCAAAGACTTCGCGAAACCTGCAGAAAAGAAGCGGGTCAGTGTCGCGAACGCCCGGGTAGGAATCATTCTGACGTATAGCACTAAAGGGACTCCTGATACGGTGAAAGTCACCTGGGATATGTTTAACCGCAGCGTCTGGAGTGTGGAATCGGTCTGTTTTGCCTTTGACGAATCTTTCAGGCCGATCTTTTCCAAACTGGAGCGGAACAGTGAATTCATATGGACTAACCCGGGGCGAAAAGTCAGTCTGGATGTCAGTCCGGTGGCCGTCATGCTGTCGCCACGGTCGATCTGGACAATCCCTGTCGTGAGTGGTTTCGGCTTTCTGTTGTGCCTCATGATGAGTTTGAGTCTGCTGCGTCGAGGACATTCATACAAGCGGACACTGACTGCTGTCGCTGTGCTGTTTTTTATTAGTCTGCTCAGTCTGCCTCTGGCTCAGGTCAGTTTTGCCAATCCGTTCCAACCCGTGCCTGAAATATCTTCAGAGAAAGCAGAAGCGGTATTTAAAACACTGCATAAGAACATTTACCGATCGTTTGATTATCATACTGACAGTGATGTATTTGATGCTTTAGCAAAAAGTGCCGAGGGTTCGTTTCTGGAGACACTGTATCGACAGATTAACCAGAGCCTCAAAATGCAGGAGCAGGGAGGGGCGATCTCACATGTGACTGATGTCGACTGGGAGTCCATCGAACTCCAGCCGAGACGGGAGCCAAATGTCGAAGTTTCTCAGGATGAACGCAGTTTTGCAGTGAAGGCAACCTGGACCGTTGCTGGCACAGTCGAGCATTGGGGACATATCCATACGCGTACCAACAAGTATCAGGGGATTTTTAATCTGGAACCGGTGGACAGCGTCTGGAAGCTGACCAGCATGGAACTGCTGGATGAAGAGCGATTGCCGTTTCAGACCAGACTGCGTGAAGTGAAAGTGGAAGCGCCTGTCGAGGAAACACCCGAGAATACCGAGGAACCGGTTCCCGAGAAACAGTCCGCTGATACGAGTTCGCCATGATCTGTCTGCAATCGATCCAGTTTCGGTACCCGCAATCTTCATTTCGGCTGAGTATTCCTCAACTGGAAATCAAGGAGACAGAAAAGGTCGCCGTCGTTGGCCCCAGTGGCTGCGGGAAAACCACGCTACTGAATCTGATTTCGGGTATCCTGGTTCCCGATCAGGGTACCCTGATTTCCTGCGAGATCGACTTGAATACGCTCAATGACAGTCAGAGACGCGTTTATCGAATTTCGAAAATCGGCTTTGTCTTTCAGGAATTTGAGTTAATCGACTATCTGAATGTCCGCGAAAATATTCTGCTTCCGTATTATATCAATCAGGCGTTGAAGCTGGAACAGAGCGTACAGGACCGTGTACAGGAATTAGCGGTTTCCATGCAGATCGATCAATATTTAAATGGTCGGATCGATCAGATCTCTCAAGGGGAACGTCAGCGAGTCGCCATCTGTCGGGCCCTGTTGCCTCAACCAGAAATCCTGTTAGCCGATGAGCCAACCGGGAATCTCGATCCCGCGAACAAACGTTTGATTCGTGATTTACTGCTGGAACATGCTGCGCAGACCAATGCGACACTGATTATGGTGACGCACGATGATCGTCTGTTAGACCAGTTTGACCGTACGATAGACATTGAGCAGTTCCACGAGGTGATATCAGCGTCATGAGTGGAATTCTCCGACTGACAATCCGCTATCTGCTCTATAATAAATTGAAGACGATTACGCTGGTTCTGTGCGTCTCGCTGGCCATTTTATTACCTGTGCTGCTGCAGTTTGGAGTAACACAGTTCGAGCGGGATCTGATGGCCCGTGCCAACGCCACGCCACTGGTAGCCGGGATGAAGGGGAGTCGCTTTGACCTGGCATTACAGAGCATGTATTTCAGTCAGGCGGAGCTGGAATTAACTACCATGCAGGAAGTCGAAACCATACAGGAAACTGGCTACGCGCTACCCATTCCTCTAGCGGTACGTTTCACTGCGCAAGGCGCGCCGATTGTGGGAACCACCCTGGATTATTTTGAATTCCGCAAACTTAGGATCGCGGACGGTACGAGTCTTCAACGTCTGGGTGACTGTGTCATTGGATCCAATGTCGCGAAGCGACTGCAGCTGAAGACGGGTGAACGATTAATGTCCGATCCCTTGAACGTATTCGATCTTTCAGGTAATTACCCTCTCAAGATGCAGGTCGTGGGAGTGTTGGCCCAGGCATATTCCCCCGATGATGATGCTGTTTTTGTCGATCTGAAGACGGAATGGATTATCTCCGGTATCGGACATGGTCATCAGAGTATCAATGCAGAAACAGATCAAGATCTGGTATTAAATAAGCAGGGGCAAAGCACAATCGCAAACGCCGCAGTACCCCAGTTCAATGAAGTAACCGAGGACAATCTGGCGTCATTTCACTTTCATGGTGAGATCGAGTCGTTTCCTGTAACTTCGATGATCCTGATTCCGACTGATCCGAAATCGGAAGTGCTGCTGCTGGGGATGTATGATACAAAAGAGTCTGTCATTCAGTTGATTCGCCCCGTCGAGATCGTAAATGAACTACTGCAACTGATCTTTCGCGTCAAACAGCTGTTCGATGCGAATACACTACTGGTGTCGATTTCGGTAGGCTTACTGTTGGCACTGGTGTTTATTCTGTCTTTGAGATTACGCCAGCGCGAACGGCGGACGATGTTTCAGCTGGGCTGCAGTCGATTGACGATCTGGAAACTGCAACTGACAGAACTGTGTTTCATCCTGGCAGCCAGCCTGATGATCGTTTCGATCCTGACCGCTGTGCTGCGAGTGTATATTCATCAATTAATGCGAATGTGGTTTATTTAGTGGTGTCGATGATGCAGCCTGTATTCAAATTATTCAGTTTGTACTTCCTGCTGACGATTTCTGCATGTCAGTCAAAAACGGTTGAGGTCCAGCAGCAGGCAGCAGCGGAGAGTCCCCGGCTTGTCGTCGTGGTGAATTATCCGCTGCAGTTTATTGTGGAGTCACTGGTCGGGCCGGAGTTTCAGGTTTTGAATCCGGTGCCCCCGAATGAGAATCCGGAAACCTGGCTGCCCGGAAATGCGACGATCCAGACCATTCAGCAGGCGGACCTGATTGTTACCAATGGTGCCGACTTTGCGGACTGGGTTAAAAAACTCTCTCTGCCTCGCTCAAAGGTCTTACGAACTTCCCTGGTGATTAAAGATGCTTTGATTACCGTTCCCGATTTTGAAGTTCACAGCCATGGAGCAGGTGGGGCGCATTCGCATGCAGGGACGGTTGCTTTTTTCTGGCTCGATCCCCGGTTGATGGCAAGGCAGGCGGAAGCGATTGCAGAACGCTTGATCAAACTGGATCCCGGATCGGAAAAAACGATCAGAGCCAATTTGGAAAAACTGAATGATTCATTGAAACCATTAAACCACCAGTTGGATCAACTGCGGGAAGATTATCCGGGACTGAACTGGTATTCCCGTCGGCCCGTTTATCAGTATCTCGCCAAACGATGTGACTGGACAATGCATCATCTGCACTGGAAATCAAATGAAAAACCGAACCAGGAGGACTGGAAGCAGCTCAAGACTTTACAAAAGCAACAGAAAATATCTCTGATGCTGTGTGAATCGGAGCCAACAGAAGAACTGGTCCCTGAATTAGCAGAGCAGGGGATTACCGTATTCACACTGAATCCTCTGACAGTCGCACCTGCACAGGGGGATTATGTCAGTAACATGCAGCAGCAGTTAACCCATCTGCAAATGTTTCTGAAACAGCAGCAAAAAATATCCACTCCAGAAAACCAATGATGATACAGATTCGCTTTGAAAATTCATCGGACCAAACTGCAATCAGAACAGTCAATCAAGCAGCCTTTGGACAACCTGAGGAAGCAGACCTGGTGGACCGCTTGAGAGCGGGCTGTCCGGAACAACTTTCCCTGGTTGCCATCCGAGAGGATCAGCAACTGATTGGTCACATTCTGTTTACCCCAGCTGTGATCGACTATACGGACGGTTCCCATATCAAAGGTTGGGGGCTGGCCCCACTGGCCGTTTTGCCTGAATTTCAAAAGCAGAGAGTCGGGTCTCAATTAGTACAAGCAGGACTGCAGGAGCTTGAGAATCGGAGTCAGCCGTTTGTAATCGTACTGGGGCATCCAGAATATTACCGCCAATTTGGCTTTGAACCCGCATGGCAGTACGGACTTACATGTGACTTTACGGGTGAAAACCGGGATGCTTTCATGATCCATTTTCCGGGAAATGATTGTTTTCAGAAGAAACCGGGAAGAGCCCTGTATCATCCGGTTTTTTACTTGCCTTAATTACTACGACTGATGCATTTATACTGAAATTATGTTTCCACTTTCGGGGAAACTGAGTTGAACTCAGTTGAGAGAGTAGGAAGTACCGATGTAAGGTATATAATAAGGAGTGATTCATTGAATCCGGGAGCGGGTTCTTTGATGCGTTTTTCGAGTCCGCTTCTCCTGTTGTATTTGTGGACAGGTAGAAGCTGGAGATTCGTTGAAAACGCTCGTGTATCATCAAGGAGCTTCACCAGACGTAAAAATCCGAAAGGTTTAAATGATGCAAACAGCTTTACAGGTTTTGGATCGAGAATATCTCGAAGCCCGTTGTGCCCTGGTAGAACTTGCTGCGACTCTGGATCGCATTGACCGGGCTCACGATCATGAAGAAGGGGCGGGACGCTTGCAGGATTCCCGACTGGAACTCCTGAGTGAGGCAATCGCTCTTTTGCAAGAGGAGAGTCATCTGCCCAATCGATCAGAGCGGATGCTGTTGCTCTTCTCAGATCTCGATTAGTATTTTATCAGGCCTGGAAGGGCACGTTGGCCGAAATGGTCCGCACGCTGGATGGCGTGCTCGCCTGAAATGGGCCACCTGTCAAAACAGGATTGATGGATCCCAAGTCGAACCGAATTCCTCCCTCCCCGCTTTAATCAGATTTTATCAGTGAGACGATTATGCAAATCATTCAACCTCATTATCACGCGATCGCCCGTACAGCACAGGACTACGAACGCATGGCCATGTCCGGCGTAGTTGCCGTTGCGGAACCTGCATTCTGGGCCGGCTTTGACCGTCTGTATCCGGAAACGTTTATAGATTACTTTCACCAGATCAGTGAATTCGAACCAACGCGTGCCGCCGAATATGGCATCAAGCATTACTGCTGGGTTGCCGTGAACCCCAAAGAAGCAGAGAACCCGGAACTCAGCCGCGAAGTGCTCAAGCACATGCCCGAGTTTTATAAGAAACCGACTGTACTGGGTGTAGGCGAAATCGGTTTTCACAAAACCACTAAGAACGAAGAAGAGATTTTCGAAGCACAGGTCGAGCAGGCCATCAAATATGATCAGTTGATTCTGATTCATACACCTCACCTGCAGGATAAAGTGCGTGGCACTAAACGGACACTGGAAGTGCTGTCCCACATGAATGTGAATCCGGAACGGGTCTGGATTGACCATGTCGAAGAGCATACGATCCGTGAGCCTCTGGAAGCAGGCTACTGGGTAGGATTTACATTGTATCCCATCACCAAGTGTACTCCCAAACGAGCCGTTGACATGCTGGAAATGTATGGGCACGAGCGGATCCTGGTGAATTCCTCAGCCGACTGGGGGCCCAGCGATCCTTTCACACTCCAGGAGTGTGTCGTGCAGTATCGGGCTCGCGGGTATTCCGTTCAGGATGCCATCGAAGTCTTTCACAACAACCCGGCTCGATTCCTGGGTCAGAATCCCAAGTTTGATATCAAGCCCGTTCGCCTGGAAACGATTGAAGAGAACAGTGAAAATTTAGTTCAGAACTGACACTGATAGTCATATTTGAAATTAAAAACGCAGGAGCAGCGATTCGTTCGTCTGCTCCTGCTTTTTTATTGCGCCTATTTCTTTTTAGGGCGAAACGCTTTCAGGCGTGCTTCATCTGTTTCCAGAAAGGGACCTTCTAACAGATCAATACAGTAGGGCACAGCGGGGAATACAGCGTCCATGCATTCCTGAATCGCCCTGGGTTGACCTGGTAAGTTGATGATCAGAGTTCCTCCCCGGATGACGGCCGTCTGTCGGGACAGGATCGCGGTTGGTACTTTTTCCAGGGAGACTTTTCGCATCAACTCTCCAAAGCCTGGCATCTCTTTTTCAGAAACAGCCAGTGTTGCTTCGGGAGTGATATCCCGCTTGGCTGGGCCGGTCCCACCTGTGGTAACTACCAGGCAGCACTGTTCCTGATCGCAGAGTTCTTTCAGAGTCTTTGTAATCGTCTGCAGTTCATCGGGAATGACGCGTGCGAGAGGCAGCCAGTCACTTGTCAGAACTTCCGAAAGATAGTCCTGGATCGCAGGGCCGCCGCGGTCTTCATATTCGCCACGACTGGCGCGGTCGGAAACGGTTACAATTCCAATGCGGGCAATATTTGAATGTGGCACTGTGATTCTTTCTGCTGTCAATAAAAAGGGTCTTCCAGCACAACACTTTATAACCCGTTAGTCAGAATCGCAAGCGAGCAAATACAGTAAGGTAACACGTACTGCCGTACCTGAAAAACACTGGTTCAGTTTTAAGGGGAGTTTGGATTTGAATTTCATCACCTTAAATCTTGGCGTGAATCAATTCAGGGTTGTTCTGATTCCGGTAAATCTATTTCGCTGATTTTTGAATCAATCTCTGATTTATGGAAAATGGTATCCCGCAGATGAATCAGTTCTATGGCGGCATGATTTCTGGAAGTGACTCCTGGTTGTGGATACAGTCCACCACCCAGGATCAGGGCTACCAGAATTAAAATCGCCACATGTTCTGAAGGTCGTGCACGGAGCGAAATGGAAGAGGTGTGCCGTCCTCCGGTAAAGACGCGAAAATAGGCCTGCAAAATAGCAATACTGTTTAACGCGGCGGCAATCACCACAGCGGTTCCAACGAGGGGGTAAACTTCAATAGCTCCCTCAATAAGTAGTTCGGTTCCGATGAATCCAACCGTTCCGGGAAAGCCAATTGATGCCAGGCCGGTTACCAGAAACAAAGCTGCCAATGTGGGAGTGTGGTCATAGAGTCCGTGGTATTCTACGAGAGAAATTCGTCCGATTCTGGCTTCGATGGAACGGAATGTCAAAGCAAATCCTGCCAGCGAGATTCCGACGGAAATCCAGACAAAGAGTCCTCCCGTTAACCCCAGGGGGGTCGCCATTTCTAACCCGACCAGCACAAGTGACGAGTGACTCAAAAACAGATAACAGAAGAATCGTCGCGCTTCCCGTTGCACCAGTGTCATACAGGCCGCATAAACGGCGGTTGTCAGTGAAACCAGGGCGATGCCCTGTAATGCCCAATCTGGGGCGATCGGAAAAACCAGTCTCACTACCGCATAGGCTCCAGTCATCGGAGCGACAAACAGTAATGCAGTTCCGAAGGTTGCTTTCTCAAAGAGATCCGTCATCCAGCAGTGCAATGGAATGATGCCGCTGCGTAGCAGAGCGGCAGTCGTCAGAAAGGCCCCTGCAATCAGTGAAATTGAATCACCGGCCTCACTGAAGCTGGAAAGGACTCCTCCGACAACTAATAAAGCGATAAAGAGACCCATATGCAGAACATACACGCGGGTTGATCGTTTATTGGCTTTGATTTCCAGGTAAGGGAGTATCGTAGCAACAGAAAGTAACGAGATAATCACCCATAATTCCCGGCTGCTCAATGTGGCTAACAGGATAGATTCTGACAGCAGAGTGCTGCTGAATGAAAAACGGTGTCCTTTGGTTTTCAACGTTGAAAGAACAGTAAGCAGGTACAGCAAAGCTGCCAGGGGAAGCAGAGGCGCACTGAGTTCGTCCACGATAAAGATGTTTTTATTAAAGAGCAGATTAAAGACATTGAAATGGTCTCGTGCTTCAAAAGCATGCAGGCTTTCGAAGTCAATCCATTCACAGACAGATGTGAGAAAAACCAGACCGCAGATCAGGAGGCAACTTCTGTAGGCCTTGTCTCGATCATGTATCGTTCTGACCCAAAGTGCGCCAAGCAGTGTGATCAGGATCGACAGTTCCATCCAGGGAAGATGGAGTTCGGGTATCATAAGTATTCCTCCAGAGATTCCGCATGCGGCTTAATCAGATCTGACTCTCTGGATTCTCCCCCCGAGAGAAAGTTGGTCCACCGACGTTCCAGACGATCACACAGGCGGAACAGGGCCATAAAAGGACGCACAATTAAGAGATTAATAAGTATATCCAGGTAGCCGCGTTCGAGTACAAATCGGTAAAGCATGATCCGGTAGCGTTTCGGCATAAATCGAACCCATAAGGGTTTCTTTTGGGAAAGATGAGAGCCAATGGCATTTTCCAATGTGTGATAATCTTGTAATAACGAAGGCGCTCGCAGAAGTTGCAAGGTTCGCAGACAGGCATGACCGATGATATGAATCAGTGCGATATATCGTAATCCGCATCCAATCTCGACAACGATAATGCCAACCTGGGTGAGAGAAGCAAATGCAAGCGCACTTTTGATATCAGTCTGGACGCGGGCAACAAGTGAGCCGTAGAGGGCCGAGATCAGACCGAGAAAAATCACCGCCAGTCGTAATGTCAGCGAAAGCTCGAGGATGGGACTGACACGTAACAGCAGGTAGGCGCCAAGATGGACAGAAAGCGATCCATAAAAGATGGCGCTGGAAGGTGTTGGTCCTTCCATAGCGCGAGGCAGCCAACCGGAAAATGGGACCAGGGCTGATTTCCCGGCTGCGGCAATGAGTAATAGTAGCCCGACAAACAAAGCGTGTTGTTCGGAAATGGTGGCTTGTCCATCCGGCCACGATCCCGTTCCCATCAAGCCGTCAAAGTCTCCTGCTCCGGTTAAATGATGTAACATCAAGGCTGCAATTAAAAACGCAGCATCGGCAATTCGGTAAATTGACCAGACACGAATTCCATTGCGAACAGGATTGAGCCTTTCGTGAAAAAAGGCAACCAGTAATGCCGAGGATAAACCAACAAGTTCCCAACCGAAAAAGAGTGTTTCTATGGTTCCCGCCAGTGAAGAAACAATCATGCCAAGCAGAAAGATGGCATAAGAGACGAAAAAACGGTTATAACCGGGTTCTCGATGCAGGTAGCGGCTGGCGAATGCACCAATTGTTCCACACAGAACAAATGACAGGATACAAAATGGAATCGACAATCGATCGAAAATAAATTTCAGATGAAAGTGAAAGTGCTGTTCGGGGATCACAACCCAGTTGCCAAGTTCTATGGGGACATACCGGATATCGAGCGAAAGCATTAGCCCGAGAATTGCAACTGATGCAAACAGTCCGATCATAACCATGGTTTGCGTTGCCTGTGCCATCAGGCGTTCCCCGATCGGTCGATTCATCAATGAGGTCACACCGAACAAAGCCAGGAGCAAAGCAGGGCTCACCACTACGCACACACCAAGAAAATGAAATACAGTATCAGTGTTCATTGTAATTCAGTCATTTTATTCAGAATAAGAAGTAGCAAATATCTCAGATTATGAAGAAAGATCATGATCTCGAATGGATGCGAATCCGAGATGATCGCGCCACCCTCGGTACCAGTCAATTGATGAATTCGTAACAGGGAGTTCATTCGTTTCCGGTTCGTACCTTTCAAAATCACCGTTACGGAAAATATGAATCTGGGAAGTTTCAGCATTAAGCACGGCAAGTTGTATCCAGTTACCATTCACAAGTCTGGCAATCGAAACGTTGTTTGCGATAATTCGCCTCATGGTCTCTGGTGTTGTTTCAATTACAAAAAGCAAGCGAACTGGTTCATGGATTTCAACCATTTGCCAAGGCAGGCCGGGACGCAGATCACTGGCGGCGCCATCCATCACACCCAATAGTGATGTGATGTTGTGAGCCAGTTTTGTCCCGCAACCGTAGCCTGCCGGATCTACGTAAGAGAAGTAGTATTCAAGGTTAATTCCGGCACAGACCGGGATGACAGCCTGCAGCAATCGTTCTAGAATAGAGCTGTCTGCGTCATCCTGTGTCGGGTCATATGATGTCAAAAATGCTCGCCGATCGAGAAACATCCCGCGACTCCACTCTCTGCGGCCAACAAAGCACAGAGAATTCGTGGCATGACCACACTCTGGTCGCGACTGTGAGAGATCTTCTGCGCGACCTTCGACATGCCTCAAGGCATCGTTCACAGAGAGTAACAGTTCCGCTGATTCAAATCGTCGGCAGCGTTCATGAGCACTGCGAGCGCGGGCTTCGTTGAGATCCTTCTCCGCTTTTTCAAACAATTCACGTTGTGAAATAGGGAGCCGATCCAGATCGTACCAGGTGATGCTGTCATCGCAGGTATTATGATAACATCCTGCAAAGACGGTCTTATCTGGGATAACCAGGTTGCGTTCCGAAAGTATGCGTCGAACGCGATGGTCATTCGCCATTTGAGCAAAAGCTCGCGCATTCGGGCCTCCACGACCTCCACCGCAGGCTCCACAATCATAAGCGGCTTTATGCGGGTTGTTGAGGCTGGCGGAGCCGTGCCCGCAAATAATCACCAACGGTGAAAAAAACTCTGGTTTCGCGAGCCCCAACGCTCTCAGGCCGCCTTCAACAATATTAGCCATTTCGTCAACAGAATAACCCAGTTGACCATTACTGGGCCCGGGCTGGTCGTCCATGCGTTCCAGTCGCAATTGCGTGATCGGAGGCTGAACAATACGATTAAACATACGACGGATTTGTGCTGTTGTACGTGGGAAAAGAATTCTGGCAACAAGCGGAAAGGCTGCCAGTGAACCGAGCAGCCCTGTCAATAAGCCTCCGATGAAAGTCCGGGTTCCGATGTGCGCTTGATGTGTTGCCCGTCCAAGCCTTCGTCGCGTTTCAGCTCGTCGTCGGCTGGCTTGCGTAAGGGAATAAAGCGTCTCTTCCTGAACATAGTGGGCGGGTTTGATATTCACCGGACAGAGCGGGCTGAAGTGTGCGTCGGCCGCACCACGGTAATACATGGCGACGCCGAAGAAACCTGCGATACCGAAGGTTTGACATTCAGGAGCAATTTCTTCCAGATGCCGCCGGAAGGATTCTTCCCGATCGTCAAGGCAGCAGGCAACCTGATATGCGGGATGTTGTGATGTTTCGGGCTTAGACTGATCCCGTTGTGTGCGTTGCCGGGCGGAATGAATCGCGACTGCGTCGAGAGTTTCATTGCGATATTTTCGCTCGAATGCCAGATGATAAATCCGTCGGCGTTCGAGGCTGGAAAATAATTCAATCTCCTGGACGAGGGTCTCCCATTGTTCACTGGATAGATGGAGAAGGTCTTCAGGACTCCAGCCGCGCACCTGGGCGAGCTGGAAGATCGTAAATGCCCGCTGACTGGTTTTGTTCTGCGGATGTTTGTCCGTTTGCTGAAGCAGCTCATTTCGAATGGAATCTAATTGTCCCGCAAAGCCAAACGTATTCTGCATCACAAATTTGGCTGCCAGTCGATCAAGAATCAGACGCACCGCCAGAAATTCAATCAGGCTATCTGGCGGGGCTGTGTGGGGCATCCATTCGGCATTGGTTTCCATTTGCCACACCATGCCAGCCCAGCCACGCAGGGCAAGGAGCGTCTGGGAAATAAATTCGTCACACTCGTCATCGGCGACTCCCAGTAAAGTAAGCGACTCTGAAATCGATTCCAACGGGCCAATACCTGAAGACTGCAATCTTTGAAGTTCACGTCTCAAACCGGAAAGTTCACTAGCGGGGCCGATCGCGGATTCTGAATACAGTTGCAGAAATGAATGATAGAATCCCAACTCGCGTCCGGGTAAAGGCCAGGTGCCGAAACCCTGGTCAAGAAAGGCTGCACAAAAACGGATCAGCACATCGTGAACAATAAGATCGGTATCCTCACCAGTCGATGTCAGTAATAGATCACGATGTCTGGGGCGCTTCTGCGAAAAATTTGACTTTAATTTTGTGCTTTGTACTCTGTTGTAGCAGACGCGCCACAGGAAATGTAACACAAATGATTCCCACTTGTGATCATTCCATTTTTCTATTGATTCTTTCCCAAATTGAGAGAAGAGAGTTTCCAGGATGTGTTTTACCGACTGCTCACCTTTGTTGTTTCCATTCAGATAGTCACGCATGATCCAGTGACGCGTCATTGTGGTTGTTTTTTCGCGAATTGCCGGTTCGACTTCTTGACGAAAATGCCGCAAAGCATCAGTTTCTGCAATAAACCAGCGTAATTCAGAAACTGGTCCAGAATGCAGGGGGAACTGCAGCATTGCTAATCGGAGAGCGTATCGTGTTCCAAAATTTCCAATCAGTATTTCAGCGTTTTCGCCAAGATCAGACAATAATACTGCTTCGATATCAGTGACACGAATCTGATCGTTCTCAAACTTTTTTCGGTAATGATCTTCCGATAAAAACGGATGGCATCCAAATGTTCGTCCCGCTTCGACGACCCCTTTTTCAAAGGACAGGTCCTCGAATGCATGCAGAGTATTATGATGCACGAATACTGTGATAGGTCCTTGAGCTGGTAAAAGATGAGCAGCATGCTCAATCGCATGACGCAGTTCGGCGAACTGTTCAGAGTAATTCAATTTTGAATTTTGATCGTCGGTGTGAATATTTGCAGATGCGTTCATTGTTCTTCACAGAATAATAGATCCAGATGTCCGAATATATCCGCGTATGGAATCCAGTTGATTTGCGTACAACATGGAGCAGGGAAGAAGCAAATTCCTGGTATCATTTCACTGCATGAAATGACCTGAGAAGCTTCAACAGTAGCAGATGCAAGCGATTAGATTGATGCATCCAGATATAGCATAATCGTGATAGAAAGCGGCCTTGGGGTCAGCAGAGAGAACGTGGAGGCGCGCGAGAGCAATTCGGACTATCATTGACCAGCGGGAGGAAGAGGCATGCCTCTTGTAGTGAGCAGACACTCGATTTATCTAGCAGGAAATCGACCGTAACAGTGGCGAATAGAGAGAGTGTTGGCTCCCGTTTTTTCAGCTCTTCTTTAGGTTTATTCTTTTCAAATTTGCCAAAAGACTGGTTGACGGAGATTTCTTGTCCATTTTCTTCTGAAGCCAGGGTCAGCGCAGTGCCAAAAAAGACCCCCCAGAAGAGAACGAATAAAACAAAGTATTTCATCAACTGTTCCAGCAACATTGATTGTTTCAGCAGCATTAGGTTACTGGTAAAGCGTTCACTTTGGTTCGTTGCAGTTAATGCTGGTGAATAAGAATTATCAACGATCTAAACGATAGCATAATGATTTTAAGGAGCAACGGCAAGTTCGCATCCAGGATCGCCACCGATTGTTGTAACGAACGATTGTCTCAGCGCGATTCCGGGTATTTTCCTCTCCACAGCCAGGCTTTAAATATTTCAAGAGAGCTGTAAATTTAACTTATTTTGAGAGCTGAACTGACTAGAATGAAGCGTGGTAAAATGTTAAATCACTCAATTGAAGTGTAGAATTATTCGATTAAACGGATGTATACTCTGCATTAAGTGCAATGATCATATGAAGTAAGCAGGAGAACCAATATGCAAAAGCTCGTTGACGGAATTCACGAGTTTCAACGGAACTACTTTAGCCAGGACCAGAAGTTGTTCGAAACTCTGGTTGATGGCCAAAATCCGCTTGCGCTGTTCATCACCTGTTCGGATTCAAGAATCAATCCGAACCATTTAACTCAGACTAAACCGGGCGAGCTATTTATTCAGCGAACTGCGGGAAACATTGTTCCTCCTTATGGCGCTGTTTTTGGCGGGGAAGCCGCAACAATTGAATATGCCGTGAGTGCGTTGAAAGTCAAGGATGTGATTGTTTGTGGACATTCTCATTGCGGTGCAATGGGAGGGCTGCTTGATCCGGCGTTGCTCGAAAAGATGCCCGCTGTTAAATCTTATTTACAACACGCTGAATCAACACGCAGAATTGTCGATGAGAATTACTCACACCTGACAGATCCTCAAAAGCGTCTCGTTCTGACTGTGCAGGAAAATGTGCTCGTTCAAATCGAAAATTTGAAAACCCATCCGTCAGTTGCAGCTGCGGTGAGTCGTGGAGAGTTAAAGTTACATGGCTGGGTTTACAAATTTGAAACTGGTGAGGTTTATAATTATAACCCGGACGAAGGACAGTTTGTTCCCATCCAGGATGAAGAAATGTTATCGTCACAACCAGAAGTAAATCGAACATTACCTCCAATTTAAAGTTTATAAGTCAGCACACTCATTTCGAATATTTTTTAGCAGGTCAGTTAAGTGAGTTTTAACTTACTTAACTAACCTTGCTTTCAATATTCACCCCACTACGTCACTCTCATGACTGATAGAAGGCTGTACTATCTGGGGATTAGCGTAAGTTCAATTGGCAGGTGATTTCTTCTGCCTGGGGAACTTCCTGACTGTCGATCTGGTAGTTCCGGAAGCGAATCGAATAGTTGTCGTTAAACCAGCTTTCGATGTGTGGCAGAAATTCCTGATCAAAGTCAGGCGAGGTGTAATAGGTTTTTCCAAACGCATGCGCCTGGATTTCTCCATCAGCGACAACCTGCTGACCATCTTTATAAACCCAGCGAGGGCGTTCGAACATTTCCTGTCGATTCTGCTGTGGTGCATAGATGGTGATGTCTGCATGGGCACCGACACCCAGGTGACCTTTATTTTTCATGCCCAGAACCCGCGCTGGAGCAGCCCGGGTAATGATGGCAATTTCGTAGAGTGAATATTCCCGTTCCAGATCAGCCAGCACGCTGCGTTCACGAATTGCTTCAGGCATCCGGGAGAGAAATTCCAGACGGAAACTGCGATCCATCAGCAGATAGATGATTTCCGGATAATGATAAAAGGCCCCGCCATTCGGATGATCGCTGGTCATGATCACCCGCCAGGGATCTTCCATCAGCAGGTACCATTCCAGTGCAATCGCCCATTGAACTGCATTAATTAGACTTTTCTGCGGCCGGTATTCGATGGGAATCACACCGCAACTGCTCTCCAGTTCGCAGTCGGCGGTGTACCATTTATTTCGGTTAATGTTATGCAGGAACTGACTGAATGGCGTATCACCTGTCATTGAGAGCGTAGTGCCGGGATTGATGTGTCCCACGTCGACCGTGATGTTTTCATGCGTATTGACATAGTCGACCAGTTTCTGTGTTGCAGAGGAAAAACTGGTTGGATCATTGGGATCGCCATCATAGGAATGAAACTGGACGTGTGCCAGATGTCCACGATGGCCTTCCAGGGACTCCATTGTGTTGAGGGTCGTTTCCCAGTTTCCGGGGATACCCAGATTATTACAGTGGATATGTACCGAGTGCGGCAGTTGCAGACGGTCTGCAGTTCCTGCCAGTCCGCGTACGATCTGGCGAGGCGTGACGCCGAAATTCTGCACGGGGGAATCGAGTTCCTTGATCGTTTTGCGGCTGATATGCTTCCAGTCTTCGACGCCACCCGGGTTGACGATTTTGATCGTGTACCCTTTAGCGGATTCCAATAGCCAGGCGCAATATGCATCAAGGGCATTTTGGTCCTGGTTCCGCAGATGTTTCATCACAAAGTGATTGTTGCCGAACAGCAGATAGAAGCCTTTATCCAGAATCGGCGTGTCCTGCAGTTCTTCGTGAGCATGGCGGGCATGTAGTCCGGGTATGGCAGCATCCATGGCGGTCGTGTAGCCAATACTGGCAAACAGGTAGCCGGTGGCGAACGTACTGGGAACCACTCCGCCCGTTCCGGAGCGGGTGTGTTCGCCGCGATAAATGGGGGGAGCCGTGCGTTTCAAATCCGGCGTCATTTTGCGACCCGCGTTGACCTTGGGACCGGCGATATGACAGTGCATATCAATCCCCCCCGGCATCACGACATACCCGGTGGCATCCAGAGTTTTTCCCGTGAACGAATCTGCGTCAAGGGGACGGTCAATAATCTTACCATCCTGAATCCACAGGTCACGGACTTCGCCGTTGACTCCATTCGCTGGATCGTAAATCGTTCCATTTTTAATACGAGACAGAGACACAGGAAACTTTCAATGTAGCTGAGGATTCAATCGAGGAGCGCGTTGTCAGGCTGGTAAATCAATGGCGACAGCAGTTGGAGCGACCACAGCCGGGATCAGCCATGGGCAGTTGGGATTTCTTATTTGAACTTTCTCCTTTGAATAACAGTCCACCTGAAATCAGGCGTTCGACAGGAGCCGACTCACAAGTTCCGTTTAAAGGGAGGTTTGCTTTTTGACAAACTTCCCCCCAGGTCTGAAATGATTCTGACATCCGATGGCTGACTTCCACCGTTTTGCCGTTTTCCTCACAGAAATATTCATAAGTAATCATGGTTGGGAATCCATAAATGATCTGACTGGTTTCTCTGATTTACAAACCGGACTGCTCGCTGGACCTGCGAAATTGTGCATAACGTTTCACCAGCTCATCGGTAATCACGCCGACTAAAATCACTGCACCAATGATAGCAAATTCCAGTTGGGAGGGAATCCCCAGCATGGTTATTGAATTTCGAAGAACCCGCATCAGCGCTGCCCCAATGACAACTCCGAGAATACTGCCTTCTCCCCCCCGGATGCTGCAGCCTCCCAGTACGGCAGCTGCAATCGCATATAATTCATAAAAGTTTCCAATCCCTTCGGGCTGAACGGAATTGATGTCCAGTGCAAACAAAACCCCGCCAACACCGGCCAGAAAGGAACAGATCACATAGGCCATAATCACCGTGCGATCGGTATTAATGCCGGAATATCGAGCTGCTGCTTCGTTATTTCCAATGGCTTTAAGATATCGGCCAAAGATAGTTTTATTCAGAAAAAAGGCGGCGATCAAAGCCACACCGATCATGATCAGGAAGGGGACCGGCAGTCTGAATCCTTCCAGAATCGGAATGCTGATTTTACCCGTCGCCAGATAACGCAGATTTTCATGAGTGGCACCGAAGCCCTGAGTCTGATCTTCGGTAATACCGCGGGCGATCCCACGATAGATGAGCAACCCGCATAAGGTGACAATAAACGGTTGCAGTTTCAATTTCGTAATCAGTAAGCCATGCGACAATCCGATTACAATCGAGAGCACTGCTGAAAAAATTAAGGCCAGAGGGACAGGTACATCCATTTCCATGATCATATAAGGGAGCAGGCTGCCTACCAGGCAGATCACCGAGCCGATCGATAGGTCGATTCCGCCGGATATAATGACAAACGCCACACCGATACTGATGATCCCAAACAGAGAAGTGAGCCGAATCACATTCTGCATGTTATAGGCGGAGAAAAAATGCTCATTCGAGGCAGCCGTCACGATGCACACGAAAATCAATAAGATTAATATGCCCAGAATTTTCTTCATGATTCGATTTCTTTAGCGCGGTGATTTCCTGGTCTGTTGATTCAATTTAATTTGTCACTGTTTCACTGATTTGTCCTGTCGCCAGATGCATGATCGCTTCTTCACTGAGCTGCTCGCGTTTCAGTTCCCCTGTCAGCTGGCCTTCATGCATGACCAGGACCCGGTCCGAAATTCCGCGAATTTCTTCCAGGTCGCTACTGACAAACAGCACAGCCATTCCACTCGCAGCCAGTTTATTCATCAGGAGATAGATTTCTTCCTTGGCACCGATGTCGACGCCCCGTGTCGGTTCATCCAGCAAGAGTACGCTTGGGTTCATGGCCATCCATTTTCCAAGGACCACTTTCTGCTGATTTCCGCCTGATAAAAACTGGACGATCTGTCGATCGCTGGGAGTTTTGATTTTCATGGCGTCGATCATTTCAGTGGAAATCGACTGTTCACGGGCAAAGTCAATATGCCCCAGACGCCCCTGATCTCGGGACAGACTGGCCAGACTCATATTCTCGCGGACCTCCATCTGCAGAATGAGTCCCTGTACTTTGCGATCTTCCGGTACGAGAGCCAGACCGGCCTTTATGGCGTCTTGCGGGGAATTGATTTGAACCTCTTGACCGTTGACGCAGATTGATCCGTTCACCGGCGAATCGATGCCAAACAGGACCTGAAGCAGTTCCGTTCGCCCGGCTCCCACCAGTCCCGAGATACCTACGATCTCACTGCGCCTGAGAGTGAAACTGATCGGGTGAGAAGGGTTTGCCGGGGTACGCAGCTGTTTGACTTCGAGAATCACCTCTCCTGGTTCATGTGGTGTATGTGGGAAAAACTGGGACACGCTGCGGCCCACCATCATATGCACCATGCGATCATGCGATATCGAAGCCCGATCCAGCTCACCCGCGTTTTCGCCATCACGGAGCACTACGACGCGATCTGCCAGATCGTTGACTTCTCCCAGACGGTGTGAAATATAAATGATACTCACTCCCTGAGCTTTTAAATCACGAATGACTGCGAACAGGGCTTCTGATTCATGGAGTGACAGAGATGAGGTTGGTTCATCCATAATCAGGATACGGGCATTGATTGATAAAGCTTTGGCAATTTCGACCATCTGCTGCTGCCCGACCGTGAGGTCTCCTACAAGCGTACGCGGAGAGAGATTCAAGCCGACACGTTTCAGAAGCTTTTCCGCTTCGACACAGGTTTGCCTGTGATTAATCATCCCCCAGTTGCCCGGTTCGCGGCCCAGAAAGATATTGGCTGCGATATCGAGGTTTTCACACAGATTCAATTCCTGGTGAATCAGCGCGATACCCAGATCGAGAGCATCATCGACTTTAGACAGGGAAATACGCTTCCCTTCCAGTGACAGTTTTCCGGTATCGGGTTCCTGAACTCCTGCGAGGATTTTCATCAGGGTACTCTTGCCCGCACCGTTCTCGCCGATGACCGCCAGCAGTTCTCCCTGATTCAGAGTCAGGCTGACCCGGTGCAATGCTTTGACACCGGGAAACTGTTTTGAAATGTGTTTGACTTCCAGTAACGGTGTCGAGTGAGCCGATGCGGTGCTACTCATTCGACTTTGAAACCTTCTCTTTCGCTGGCGAAGCACTTTCTTTCCCGGCGGGAATTTCAATCTTCTCACCTTTGGTTTCAACTGGTGCTTTCTGCTCTGTATCTCCCGTCAGTTTCTTCAATTCGTCCCAGAATTCTTTCACATTCTCTTTTGTGATTTTTCGCGCCGGGATGTGAATGATTTTGTTTTCCGGAATTACAGACTTGTCACCATTCGCCAGGGCATTCAGGACGCGAACCGATTCATAACCGTACTGATAAGGATTCTGCACGACAGTCCCCACGACGGTCCCATCAATGATCCCCTGCAGGCTGGCTGGTTCTTCATCAAAGGAAACAATTTTTATTTCATCAAGTTTACCCGCATCACGGACCGCTTCCAGACAGAGCGGAGGATTGTAAGCGAACAGGCCGACCATACATTTCAGATTTGGATATTTGGCAATGGCGTCCTGTGCATTGGCTTTGCCTTGTGGGAAGTCGAAATCATCGGTTCGTGTATCGAGAATGGTATATTTCTCGTTCTTGATGACCTGGCCGGGTTCATCGTAGCGGGTATTGTCATCCGAGCGCCCCATGACTTCGTCAATGACACCCTGTCGCCGCAAGCGGGCATTCACCTGACCCAGCCGTCCCACAAACAACATGATCTCTCCACCTTCGGGCAGCGCTTCCTTGACCAGTTCGCCGCACATCCGACCGGCCTTGTAGTTATCCATGCCGATATAACATTCACGGGGACTGTCAGGTGCATCGGAATCCTGTGTGATCAGGATCGAATTGTCGGCGATTTCCTGTAGCAGGTCATTCTGGTTGGCGGGGTCAATCGGACTGATGGCAATGCCGTCGATGCCTTGCGCTAAAAGTTCCTGGACCATTCTTTTCTGGTCGGTCACTCCCTGGGGAGGCATGCGGACCTCGACGTTGACGCCCAGGTCCTCACCGGCTTGTTCTGCTCCTTTTTCTGCAATGACCCAGAAAGAGGCAATTCCATTGGTCACATACGCTACATCGTTTTTCTGGCTGCCAGCATCTTTATTACAGCCTGTGGAAAGGAGAGGAATACTAAAGATTGTTGCAAAAATGCTGCAACTCCAAATGAATTCACGACAGGTTTTCAAGTGAGGCTCCTTGTTTTTATTGTGCGTAAGCTCAGCTCAAAGAATTGAGAAGAATATGATGAATGACTCCATTATATGATGCAATGATTTCGTAGAAATATCGAGTTCGCCTGCAGGAAATCAAAAAATAAAAATGAATAGAGACGAGTTTTCAATGGATAAACCAGCTGTTATGATGGAAAGATCGTTCTGTTTTAACTGCCGATATCAGTTTTCTGAAACCTTCCCGTGTTGTTGATCTGTTCAACAGAGTTGCCGACAGGCTGCTTTCGATCCAGTTGACAATACCACAATTCCGTCCAACTTCAATTCTATTTTCAATTGATCACGAATCAGGGGCAGCTACATGATTCAAGCATTTCAAACTCTGTGTTTTACGATAAGCGCAATACTTGTTTCTCAGGCATTGATGGCCGCTGAAACCGTGGAGTCACCATCAACTCAGGTCTGGACATTTCAGAATCAGGAGCACGGCTGGACCGCTTACGCACATTGTAAACTTTCGGTCAAAGACAGTCTGCTACAGGTGGACAGTACTGGAAAAGATCCCCACTTCGGTCGCGATGTGAAATCTGCAGCCGGCTGGAAACAGGTGAAATTAAAACTGCGGGCCGATTTTCCATTGAAGGGCGAGGTCTATTGGAAAACAGAGAAAAATAACAGCTATGCCGATTCCCGCTGTGAGCGATTTGATTTAAAGAAGAAAAATCCAGACTGGCAGGAACTTTCATTTGTCTTTTATGCCGATTCTGAAATGACGGGGCTGAGAATTGATCCGGCCAGTCGTGAAGGATTGATCGAAGTTGAATCGATCTCACTGGGAGATACTGAAGCGCCCCCTTCTGCTACTGCCACTCCCGCTGACCAGATCAAGTTGCTCAAAGGCTTTAAGGTCGAGTTACTGTATTCGGTTCCTACTGAAGTGCAGGGGTCCTGGGTCAGTATGACCATTGATCCCAAAGGGCGGCTCATTACTTCCGATCAGTACGGTGATCTGTATCGCATCACACCAGCGAAGATTGGTTCCAAAACCAATGACACTCAGGTAGAGAAACTCAAGGTTGATATGGGGATGGCGCACGGACTACTGTATGCCTTTGACAGTCTGTATGCCGTTGTGAATGGCGGTAAGGAACGACCTTCGGGACTGTATCGCCTCAAAGATACCAACGGTGATGACCAGTTCGACGAAGTGAAATTCCTGCGAGAAATCAAGGGGGGCGGGGAGCATGGTCCCCATGCCATCATTCTTTCACCCGATAAAAAATCACTTTATATCGCTGCTGGAAATCATACTGACCTGCCCGAACCTGAAAAGTCACTGGTCCCTCGCAACTGGAGTGAAGACCTTCTCCTGCATCGTTTGTGGGATGCCCGCGGTCACGCCGCCGGTAAACTGGCCCCAGGTGGCTGGATCTGTCGGACTGATCCGGAAGGCAAAGAATTTGAAATTGTCAGTACCGGTTTCCGCAACGAATATGACATCGCCTTCAATTTGGAAGGGGAGCTGTTTACCTATGATGCCGACATGGAATGGGACGTGGGGTCTCCCTGGTATCGTCCTACGCGAGTCAATCATGTCACCAGTGGCAGTGAATTCGGCTGGCGTTCCGGGACAGGGAAATGGCCCGAGTATTATCCTGACAGTCTGCCGGCCGTCGTGAATATCGGTCAAGGCTCACCGACCGGGATTATTTTTGGTACCGGCGCGAAGTTTCCAGCGAAATATCAGGATGCGTTATTTATTTCTGACTGGAGCTACGGAATTATTTACGCCGTCCATCTGAAGCCACAGGGAGCTTCCTATGTCGCGACGTACGAAAAATTTGCTTCCGCTACGCCTCTGCCTGTGACCGATCTGGTAATCAGTCCGGTCGACGGTGCATTTTATTTTACGATTGGTGGTCGTCGAACACAGTCCGGTTTATATCGCATTACTTATACAGGCGACGAATCGACGGCTCCTGCAGAACCCAGTCCGGATGCGCTTGCCGGCCTGCGGGAATTACGCCGCGACCTGGAAGAACTGCATGGGCAGAAAAATGAAACGATTGTTTATTCCGTCTGGCCTTATCTGGGGCACGAAGATCGTCATATCCGTTTTGCAGCCCGGATTGCCCTTGAACACCAGCCTGTCGAACAGTGGCAGAACTGTGTGCTGCTGGAAAAGGATCCCACGACGTTGATTACCGGCGGTATTGCGCTGGCTCGTAATGGGAGCCCTGCATTTAAAACACCACTCATAAACGTCTTGAAAAATCTGGATTGGAGTAAACTTACAGATACACAAAAAATGGATCTGCTGCGGTTGTACCAACTGGTGTTTGTGCGGATGGGAGGGCCGACGGAGAAAGAGCGTCTGGATGTGCTGGCACAAATCGACAAAGCATATCCCGCTGCCAATTCATTTATGAATCGCGAATTAAGCCGAGTGCTGGTTTACCTGAATGCTCCCAAAGTGATTGAACGAACTCTGGAACTGCAGGACAAAGCACTCACCCAGGAAGAGCAGATTCATTATGCGAAAGTACTCATGAATCTGACGACAGGCTGGAATGACAAGCTGCGGAAGAAGTACTTCGAATGGTACCTCAAGTCGACAGCCCATAAAGGGGGCATGTCGTTCAATAAATTCCTGGTCAATATTCGAGCGGAAGCGATCAAGAATCTGTCAGAAGCAGAAAAGAAAATGCTGAAACCGGTTCTTGAAGTCAATCTCGAAAAAGCAGAACCTATCGTAGAAGGGCCGCCACGACCTTTTGTCAAGAAATGGACGGTGGAAGAATTACTGAATGCCGAAAACAGTGATCATACTCTGCGAAATTTCGAACAGGGACGTAAGATGTTCGCTGCTGCCGCCTGTTTTAAATGTCATCGCTTTGCCGGAGAAGGGGGAACGATCGGCCCCGATCTGACCGGTGCAGGGGGGCGGTTTAATGCCCAAAACCTGCTGGAGTCAATCATTGAACCTTCAAAGGTCATCTCAGATCAGTATGCTTCCACCATGTTCGTCCTGGACGATGGTCGTGTTGTGAATGGTCGCGTGATCAATCTCAGTGGTAAAAACCTGATGGTGCTCACAGACATGGCCAATCCCAGTAATCTGACATCGATTGACCGGGATACTGTTGAAGAGATGCTGCCTTCCAAGTCATCGATGATGCCGACGGGGCTCATTGATACACTCACGAAGGAAGAAGCACTCGATCTGCTCGCCTTCTTACGATCCGGTGGAGATCCTAAGCATCCCCTGTTTCAGAAGAAGGACTAGCTCCAGACAAAGTCCTGTTTAGGCGGCTCTGTTTTAAGGCTGGATTGAGAGCATTCTGATCTTGAGATCAATTACCTGGCTCCGAAAGAGGATTAACTGAAACGATGAAGAATCTCAGGATGATGACTCGCAGAGACTGGCTTGCCAGTGTCGCTGCCGCGTATGGGGGTATTTCGCAGAGTGTGAACGCGGCCCCTGCAAAGCCGGTTGAAACGAAAACGGTTGCCGCGGTTGTATCCATCTATGAACGCAAGACTCATGCAGATGTACTGATCGGGAAAATCCTGGAAGGCTGGAAACAGGATGGCGGGGCAGGGCCGGCGTTAAAGCTGGCTTCACTGTACGTTGACCAGGTTTCCGATCTGGATCTGTCCCGGCAAATGGCCGAGAAATATAACGTGCCCATCTTTGATACGATCGAAAAAGCGGTCACAGTGGGAACGGACCGGATTCCCGTTGATGGCGTGATCAGTATCGGCGAACATGGTGAATATCCTATTAATGCTAGAGGACAGCAGCTCTATCCGCGTCGTCGTTTTTTCAAAGAGATTACAGATACCTTTCAGAAATACGACCGCGTGGTCCCTGTCTTTAACGACAAACATCCGGGCCCTGTCTGGGCTGATGCAAAATGGATGTATGATCGTGCGCAGGAAATGAAGGTCCCCTTCATGGCTGGCTCATCGCTCCCCCTGACGCAGCGGAAACCCGAGCTGAACCTGCCTTTGGGATCTGACATTGATGCTGCGGTGGGAATCGGCTATTCAGAACTCGACCGGTATGGCTTTCATGCTCTTGAGTGTTTTCAATGTCTGGTAGAACGACGACAGGGAGCAGAAAGTGGTGTGGAGTGGGTTCAGTATTTAGACGGGGACGCCATGTGGAACGTCCTCGATGAGGGCCTCGTTTCCCCGGATCTCTTCAATGCCGCACTGGCAGCAGTGCCAAAGGTACGGCAGGGGGATGTCCGAGATGACCCGGACGCCGGACTGTTTCTATTTCGGTACAACGATGGGTTTCTGGGAGCATTGTTCATGCTGCAGTCGGTGAATCGTACTTCCGTAGCGCTCAAGCTCAAGGGGCAGACGAAACCTGTCGCGACTCAGTTTGAAGAACGAACCGAACCTGCACATCCTCATTTTGCGTATCTGTTGAAGGGGATCGAACGCATGATTCACACGGGGCGCCCCAGCTACCCCGTCGAACGGACCCTGTTAACCACTGGGATTCTCGACCGGGCTCTGACATCACGTTTTCAGGACGGTAAAAAACTGAAAACTCCCGAACTGGCGATTCGTTATCAACCTGTCGACTATCCCCACGCACCCCTGCCGGATTTGAGCACAAACCCCTCGCAGCCTTTAGTCAGATAAAGCAGTTGCGAAGTCGCTTCGTTCCGCTCTCATTCCGTCTGATTTAGTTCGGTTTGGCAGCCAGCTTGTCTTTGTGTTTGACGTGCAGCAGAACCGGGATGGAAGTCTGGTTACCATCCTGGTCAGCACGCAGATGAAACAGCCTGGTTGTCTCGGGAACCCACTTGGCCGCTGTCAGATAAAAAGTTCGTTCGTTCTGATTATCCAGCAGCAGTAATCCATTGAGACCGATGTTATCCACATAAACGCCGTGTGGCAGATTTCGTCCTGCATACTCACGACCAAAGCCGACGACTCCCTGATGACCATTTCGCAAGAGCAGAACCCGGGCCGAGATTGTCTCGCCGGGATGGATGGTCAATTCAATGGGTTTGTCAGGCATCTCGGCGATGTTATCTCCGGCTACGTCCAGCTTGTCGGTATCCATCGTCACCATACGGATAATCAGTTTTGGTTTGTTGAGCAGTTTGATCTGTCCCAGTGGATTAACCGGATGTGTAACTTCTTTGTCACCGATCTTTGCAGTCGCGGTGACGGAAACGGTTTGATAGCGACCGTCGTTGGGCAGCGGTGCAACAAGTGCTCCAGAAGTTTCCGGCACCGGGTCTGCTGATAATACGCCATAAGCCCGGTCGTGACCGGCCTGGATGATAATCGGGCTGGTGACATGAAAGCCTGCAGGCACATCAGCAATATCAACTCGAATCGGTCCATTAAATCCATCAATGCGGTCAGCGACGACTTCGATTTCTTTTCCACTGCCGGCGTTGACCTTGGGATTGGCTCCTTTTAACGTTACCTTGAAGCCCGGCTGTCGCGGACGAACGGTCAGTTCATAATGAAAGTCTTTCCCCTGAAAGCCGCGGACATCAGAGACGCGTACATAATAGACGCCGTCTTTGGGAGCTTTGAAGATCAGCCTGGAGTCATCCCCCAGTTCGCGTCTGCCGTCATCATTGTTTTCATAATAAATGGTGAAGACGGGCAGACCATTCGGTGGCAGTTCTGTACCTACGGGATGCGGATCGACGATATAGCAGGGCTCATGCAGTGCGTGGGTGATCGGACTGGTTCCAAAATAGGTGTAGCGTTTCCCGCCACTGCCCGGATAGACGTTGAAACCGGAATCGGGACCACGGGGGTAAAGCCAGAGTTTGACCACTTCCCCGTTGCAGTACAGATACTCGTTCAATTCCATTTCCTGCCAGTTCTGAATGCGGAAATCATTGACGATGTTCGAATCTTTTCCACGGAAGGTGAAATAGGAATCTCGGACGGCTCGCAGTAAAACGCGGGGAATCTGTTTACCTTCCGCATCGAGCACTTCGATTTTGGAATCGAGTTTGGATTTTTTGCGAGCAGCGTTTGTTTCGATGAGCCATTCCTGGCCGGCTTTGGATTCGAAACGATAAAGGTCCAGGTCCGGCTGGTCGGGTTTATCTGAAGAGATCACTCCGCTCACCACGACCGCAGAAGAATCCAGCTTTGTGGCGTCGACCGGTTGATTATTGGGTTCCTGCTCTTTGAGAGTTACGGTTTTCGCCACCTGGGTTGCTGGGGCAGTTGCCTGATTGTTTGCAGCGGTCAGGTTCTGTGTTTCATCAGAAGGTGAAAGCTGCCTGGGTAATTCAATTTTCTCAAGCAGTCCGTTATTACAACCGACCAGGGCCTCGCTGGAATCAGGAGAGAAGACCACCGAGGTCGGGAGTGCCGGCAGATTTTCCTGTACGTACAATAAAATCAACTGGCTGGCATCCCAGATTTTCAACGACTGGTCATCGGAAATTGAAGCCAGCAGTTTGCCATCAGGGGAAAAAGCAATCTGTGTCACCGGATTTTCATGAGCGAAGCGGGCATAGATCAGCGGGTTGATTTTTGCAGAGGTGCGTGAGATAAAACGCCATTTGCGAATCCGGTTATCGGCTCCCGCGGCAAGAATAAAATTACCATCCGGGCTGAACGTCACAGAGTACTGTTCCTTGAGGGGCTGGCTGAGTGTGTCCAGACGCTTGCCGGTGGAGACCTGCCAGACTTTGACAGTGGCATCAGCCGAGGCACTGGCGAGTGTCGTACTGTCGGGACTGAAAGCCAGATCGAAGATCGCACCATTGTGTCCTGTCAGCGATCGAACCTGTTTACCGCTTGCGATATCCCAGAGGATGATGTTCTGATCATAGCTGCCCGTCGCCAGCCATTTCCTGTCGGGACTAATCGCTGCCGCGTACAGCACATCCTTATGTCCCACGAACTCATGCAGTTTCTTTCCCGATTCTACATCCCAGATGGCAGCCTGACCGAATAAACCGGTGGTGCCCGAAGAGGTAATCAACCACTCGCCATCCGGACTGTAACGGACCGAGTTCACTTTGCCAGGCAACCCTTTCCATGACTGAATGACTGTTTTCAGATCGGGTGAGAGCAGCTTGACTTCTTCAAACCGAGCAACTGCGATCTGATCTGTTTGCGGAGACCAGGCCAGTGATGTCACTGGCTTCTGCACGGATTTGGAAGGTTTAATGTCTGGCACTGTCAGTTCCATACGGACAGGTTCTTTACCGGAAGGGCCTTTGGCTCCCTGGTTAACCCATTCGACCAGCAAGGCAATTTCTGCTTCGGTCAGCTTTTCGCCACTGTCTTCCGGCGGCATGACCGGTCTGGCTTCGCCTTTGATCATGCGGATCAGTCGGCTGCTTCCACTGTCGCCCGGTAAGACGGCCGGTCCATGCTTGCCCCCTTTGAGCAATCCCTGGTAGGAGTCGATGGCGAATTTTCCTTCCGGATCATCTACGTTGTGGCAGCCTTCACAGTATTTACGCAACAGGGGGGCGATCTGTTTCGGGTAATCGACCTGTTTCTCTGCTGCAGACAGCGAGTCAGAAAAACTGGCCAGCACGCAAAGCGAACAGAACAGCATCAGTTTTGCAGGAACATTTGTCATCAGGGACCTCAGGTCAGCGCTATGAAAATAGATCTCTCAAAGTATCAGAATAATGGCAGCGAACAGTTTAATGATTAAATAGAAACTCGCGGCTGCTCAGAACGCCCCAGAACAGATCTTCCACTGCCTGGCGTTTTTCCGCAGGCGGTGTTTCCTGGAGGAGCCTCAACAGTTTGCGTTCTTCTGTCGCTGTCGGTTGGCGGGAAAGACAGAGCAGATAAATTTCTGCGATTAGTTCTTTGTCTGTTTTTTTCGCATCCAGCATTTTCGTGACGCGGCTGGCTTTGTCTTTGAGTTTGCTGTTGATCGTATCCCCGTTGGAAATATGCAGAACCTGGACCATCGTCGGTTCTTCTGTCCGTTCACATTCACAGGTAATCATCCGTTCGTTGCGACCAAATGTTTTCAGAAAGTATGAAATGACCGAAGAGTCGTACAACTGAATCGCCCGGGTTCCCTTGGGATAAAAATCAGTTTTCTGGGGGTTCGGCTCATAGTACATCGTGAATTCTGAAGGGACATCGGTTACCTGCGAAATCGCATCCAGCAGGACTTCCGCCATCATGCGACGAGGGTAGTAGCGGGAATAAAAGCGTTTTTCATCCTTGTTCTCGGGCAGGGGCTGACTGCTGCGCTGATAAGCGGCTGACTGCAGAATGACTTTCATCAATGCTTTCAGGTCAAAGTCATGATCCACCAGATAACCGGAGGCAGCGGATAAAAGTTCTTCATTACTGGCCGGATTGGATTCCCGCATGTCATCAACTGCTTCAACCAGTCCTACGCCGAAATAATTTGCCCAGACACGATTGGTGATCGCGCGGCTGAAAAAGTCGTTGTCCTTAGAAGTCAACCACTCAGCCAGGTAGACGCGGCGGTCTTCAGGTGAGTTGATGTCGATTGGCGTGCCATCCAGGGGGGTTGGAGGTTGTGGTTTTCCCGTGAGTGGCTGCACCAGATCCCCTTCCGTGGCAACAAACAGGGTGCGAATGCCATCGCCGGCACTTTGCGCCCCGCCCCAACCTTTGGCGCGAACACGTGAAAAGAAGTTCGCCATTGCGTAGTACTGGTTGTTGGTCCATTTTTCGAGTGGATGATTATGGCATTTAGCGCATCCAATCGACAGACCCAGAAATGCCTGGCTGACGTTTTCTGTCATTGATTCCGGATCCTGATGGATGGCATAAAAATTGGTGGCCCCGTTTTCGATACTGCTACCCTGGGAGGTGATCAGTTCACGCACCATTTTATCCCAGGGAGTATTCTGCTTCACATGTTCGCGAATCCAGGCATGATAAGCTTTCACAGGTTCTGGTCGGATGAGGGCTCCGTTGACCAGCAACAGGTCTGACCATTTGTAAGTCCAGTAGTCGATAAATTCCGGTCGGTCCAGCAGGCGGTCGATCAGCTGATTGCGTTTGTCCGAACTCTGGTCTTTGACAAATGCCTGAACTTCGTCGGGGGTGGGCAGAGTGCCGATCGTATCGACATACACGCGGCGGATGAAGTCAGTATCATTCGACTGTGGTGAAGGGGGTAGGTTCAGGCGTTTTAACTGTTTGATGACCAGTTCATCGATGAAATTATTTTGGGGTGATTTGACATAAACTTCAGGAGCAATCTCCTGCGGATAGGGAGAGGTGATTTTTGAAATTGCGATTTTGCTGGAGTAATTACAGACGATCGCTCCTTCGCCGTATCCGGTGACTTTGATTAAACCTGCTGCATCAACCGAAGCTACACTCTCATTGACTGATGAAAAACTGGTCCAGCGTGTCACATCGCGGACCGACTGATCTGAGTAATGGGCCTGTACTAGAATATGTTGTGTCTGTCCATTTGTAAGAACAGAGCGAGTTGGTAAGACTTCCAGTCGTTCAATGACAGGATCAGCGCTCTCTGGCGCTGCGGCTCCCTGAGCGATCCATTCTGACAGAATGCGGTATTCGGGGGAATCTGTTTCGAAACGCACTCCTCCCTTATGGGGGACGGCACCCGTCGGCTTGATCAGAAACAGACTGCGTGCCGGATCGGAGAGTTCAATCCGTCTACCCCGCGACTGTTTGGCAATCGTGTAATAATCGCCGAGGACATCATAGGCTTTAAGTGAGAGACGAAATCCCCCTTTGCCGGCAAGTGCACCGTGGCAGGGCCCTGAATTGCAACCTGCCTTGGTTAAGATGGGTTGCACGTCATTCCGAAAGCTCCATTCATGGGGAATCTCGATCCCGGAGACTGTAACGGTGCTTTTAGCTTCCTGGTCACCAGAACGTGCTGTGATGGCAGCGGTTCCGTTAGCGACCGGTATCAGGGTCGTTCCGCTGATTTTTACGACTGCCGGATTACTCGAAGTCAGAGTCACCTTGTCTGTAACAGGACCGGATATTTCACCATGGGTCAGCTGCTGGACCAGCAGATCATGCCGTGCTTCTTTGTTGTTAAGCTGAACCTGTTCGGGCAGAAGTATAATTCGATCACTGGTTTCTGCTGCAGAAACGGATTTCAGAACCGGACTGAAACTGAACGAGGCCCACAGGCAGATCAGAATACTGAATCGGTTGATTTGTTTCGAGTAAGACATCGAGCACTTCTCTTGGGAAAAAAATTGCAAGTCGCGTGAGGAATCGAAGGATGTAATGCAAGTCATCAAATCGGACGACGGTGCCACCATCTTCGCTGCACGATTCGTAAAATCGCGTAATCTATGTTCCATCAGCGTGAATGATCCGCTGACTCAGGGTTGCTTAAAACAGCTCACGGATTTCATGGTTACCCACATCCACAATCGGGAAGGGGCGTCCGGAAGGACCGGGTAAAACCGTATGCAAATCAAAACCAAGGCTATGATATACGGTCGCTGCGAGATCTCCGGGGGAAACAGGCTGATCAGCGGGAACACCGCCAATGGGGTCACTGCTGCCGACCACGCGTCCGCCCTGAACCCCACCGCCGGCGAAGTAACAGGTAAAACATTGAGGCCAGTGGTCCCGGCCTCCGGCGGGATTGACTTTGGGTGTTCTGCCGAACTCAGCCACGTTGCAGACCAGAGTTTCATCCAGCATGCCTCGATCATACAAATCTTCGATCAGGGCGCTGTAAGCCTGGTCATACATGGGGGCTACAATATTTTTCATACCTTCAATCGAGGTGAACGGCTTGGAGCCGTGGATATCCCAGGTCACTTCATTGAAGACGGTCAGGAAGGTATTGATGGTGACAAACCGCACGCCGGATTCGACCAGTCGCCGAGCGAGCAGGCAGCATTGACCGAAGCGGTTCATACCATATCGTTCGCGGACCTTTTTGGGTTCTTTTGAAAGATCAAAGGCTTCCCGGGCTTCCTTACTGGTCATCAGCCGGTAGGCGGAATGGAAGTTCCCGTTCAGAAGTTTCGCGTCTTCAGTGGATTCGAAGTAATTGATCGTTTCATCTACGACTTCACGGATTTTTTTGCGTCGTTCCAGTCGGGCTGTTCCAATCTCTTTGGGAGGCAGCATGTCAGGAACTTTAAAATTTGGTTTTGAAGGATCTGCCATGAGTGCGAAAGGATCGTGCGCTTTCCCCAGGAAGCCGCCCGCCTGTCCGTTAGGGAGATTTCCACCGCCGCGTCCCATCGTTTCGGGAAGGACAACGTTTGCAGGCAGATCGGTTTTTCGTCCGCGGAGGTAATCAACGACCGAACCGATGTGGGGTGTATTAATTCCGCCGGTAAACAGGCGGCCGGTCTGCATCATCTGCCAGCCGGCATCGTGGACGGCAGCTGCCGTATGATAGCAGGAACGCACCAGCGAAAACTTATCTGCGACCTTCGCATGCAGGGGCAGAATCTCGGAGATGTCGATCTCAGGGGATGCGGTGTTGATTGGTTTAAAGGGGCCACGAATTTCCGCCGGGGCATCCGGTTTCATATCGAAGGTGTCTAACTGACTGGGGGCTCCCAGGTTGAAAATCATGATGGCGGAACGATTGTCGTTCTTTTTATCCACCAGGCCTTTTTCTTTCGCTTCGAGATATTGGGGCAGCGAGAGTCCCATGGCGCCCAGCGTTCCGACCTGCAGAAAGTCTCTGCGTGTGACGCCGCTACAGGTATGTGCCGTGCCTCGACCGGTAAACTTCAGCATAATGCACCCCAATCAAATGGATTTCAACACAGAGTCGAATCTTCGAAAATCAACTCTGAAATGTGGTTCAATTTCGAAATTGAAAATAGACGAATAGCTGGATTCACTTAAAAAAACGCTGATTCGTTTATTTTCGCATATCGTAGACGCTCAGATCAATGTCGTCTTGTAGAAAACACGCATAAATTTGTATTATTTACGCATGTTCGATTCTCAGAAATTCCGTGATGACTTTTTGAAACGGCTGGATAACAAGCTCCATCTGGAAGAGCTGTTTAATTACATTCCGGATGCCTACTTTTTCGCGAAGGATGCACAGGGGCGTTTTATTAACATCAGTCACACCTGGATGGACATCCGCGCGATTCCCCGTGAAGAGGACATCATCGGTAAAACTGACTTCGACATTCATCCCAAAGATCTCGCAGAACAGTATGTGGCTGAAGATCAACGCGTGATGGAGTCCGCCAGTCCGCTGCCCAATCAGGTCTGGTTGATCCCGGACCGTCATGGAAATCTCAAATGGTATCTGTGCAGTAAAATTCCTCTCTTCGGCGATGGTGGCCAAGTCATTGGTGTCGCGGGAGTCCTGCGTGATATTAAAGTGGCCGGCACCGAGTTTCAGTCGTATCAGGAACTGGATAAAGTCATTGCATATGTTCTCGAGCATTATCAGGAACGCATTCAGATTTCTGATCTGGCCGACTTGATGTATTTGTCAGTGAGCCAGTTTGATCGCAAGTTCAAAAAGCTGTATCAGATCACGCCTCAGAAATATATTCTGCGTGTGAGAATCAACGCTGCCTGTCAATCCCTGACGAGAACCGAAAAAAGGGTGTCTGAAATCGCGCTGGAGTCGGGCTTTTATGACCAGAGTTATTTCACAAAACAGTTCGTGAATCTGATGGGCATTTCTCCTTCCGAGTATCGAAAAAAGTTCAAGTCGCACGAATCAATGTCTTAGAATCTGTCGTGATTGACCTGATTTATGCGATGATGTCATTAATCACATGGCCGCCCACATCTGTCAGGCGGAATCGTCGTCCACTGTAGAGGTACGTCAGTTTTTCATGATCCATACCCAGCAGACTGAGGATGGTCGCGTGCAGATCATTCACGTGTACTTTATTCTCTGCTGCTTTGAACCCGATTTCATCAGTCGCGCCATAGCTGGTCCCCGCTTTGACGCCGCCACCTGCCAGCCAGGTGGTGAAAGCGTGCGGATTGTGATCGCGACCCGGCGTGGCACCTTTCTGGGCGATCGGCAGCCGTCCGAATTCTCCTCCCCAGATCACCAGGGTTTCATTGAGCAGGCCCCGCGCTTCCAGATCAGCCAGTAATGCTGCAATCGGCTGATCGGTTTCTTCCGCGAAGCCACTGTGGTTGCCTTTAATATCGGAATGGCCATCCCAGCTTCGCTGGTTTTCCATGCCACCTGAATAGATCTGTACAAAGCGGGTTCCTCGTTCAACCATCCGTCGGGCAATCAGGCACTGTTTGGCAAAATGCTCGCACTTCTTATTGCCGATGCCATACTGTTCCTGAAGGTGTTTCGGTTCCTGGCCGATATCGAGGGCTTCCGGGGCGGCACTCTGCATTCGATAGGCCAGTTCGAAGCTTTCGATGCGTGCTGCCAGTTCCTGGTCACTATCATTCTGTTGCAGATGCTGGCGATTGAGCGATTTCAGCAGATCCAGCTGCGAACGTTGTCGTCCTTTTTCGGTGAGAACCGCAGGAGGCTGCAGATTATCAATGGGTTCGCCTGTGGGGCGTAAATAGGTTCCCTGGTATACGCTGGGCAGAAATCCGGCACCCCAGTTCAGGCTCTGACCTTTAGGCAGACCGCGTCCCAGCGGGTCTGACATCACTACAAAAGCAGGCAGGCTGTTGCTTTCAGAACCGAGACCATAAGTGACCCACGATCCGACGCACGGATACCCCATTTTGGGCAGGCCGCTATTCATCATAAACAAGGCAGGACTATGATTGTTTGATTCTGTATGGCCTGAGTGGATGAACGCCATCTTGTCGACGTGTTGTGCCATGTTCGGGAATATCTCGGACACCCATTTTCCGGATTCACCATACTGTTTGAATTTGAACGGGCTTTTCATGAGCGGGCCAACCGAATTCTGGAAGAAGCCGGTTTTGTTGTCGAAGCCTTCCAACGCCACTCCATCCCGTTTTTCCAGTTCGGGTTTATAATCCCAGGTATCGACCTGACTGGGACCACCGTTAATAAACAGCCAGATCACTGCTTTGGCTTTCGCCGGGAAGTGTGTCGGTTTGGGTGCCAATGGATTCGTGGCCTGTATCGAAGGAGCCGCCGTTGTCTGTTCCAGTACACCCTCCTGCTGAAGGAGACTGAGCAATCCGAGTGTTCCCAGACCGCTGCCAGCGCGTTTGAGTAACTGCCGTCGTGCCAGTAACTGGTTCAGTGAGATTGTCGGTAATTCGCTGGATGATGGTCTCATCTCTAAGCCTCTCAATATGAAATTCGTTTTAAAAACGGTTTCCCGGACAGTGGTGTCTCTCAGTCTTTTTAATTCGGGTAAATGAATTCGTTTGTGCTGAGTAATGCGTGTGTGAAATCCGTTAATGCCAGCAGGGTGGCATCCTGTTTCTTCTCCGCCTGATAGGATGCCTGGTGCTGTTGAATGAAAGCGAGAGAAATCGCGGTTTCACTGTCCGTTGGATTTCGACCCAGGGCGATCTGGTATGCCTTCTGAATGTTTGTTTCGATTGATTCCGGATGATCTTTGAGGAGACGTGCTGCGAATGAGCCGGCGCTTTTTCTGATGAAGTCGGCATTCATAAACAGCAAAGCCTGCGGTGCGATTGTCGTGCTGGAACGCTGTCCGATACTGACCAGTGCTTCGGGCGCATCGAACAGCTGCATCATCGGAATCAACTGGCTGCGTTTGATTTTGAAATAGATGCTGCGTCGCTGGTTATCCTGCTGCAGTGAGCCGGGGCCATACATGGTCGGATCCAGTTGATCGCCAACATAAAGTATCGCATCGCGGATGACTTCCCCTTCCAGGCGTTGAGGAGAGCGTCGCCAGTAAAGTTTGTTCTCCGGATCGATTTTTGCTTTGACGGGATCGAAATCGGTGGACTGACGATAAGTGGCGCTCAACATGATGTCTTTATGCAGTGGCTTTAACTGCCAGTTATGCTTGATGAGTTGATTTGCCAGGTATTCCAGTAACTCGGGATGAGTAGGGCGATCTCCCTGCAGGCCGAAGTCGTTGGGAGTAGCTACGATTCCCGTGCCGATATGGTGTTGCCAGAGTCGATTGGCCATCACGCGTGCCAGCAGAGCGCCTGCGCCCTGTCGGGTATCGGTCATCCAGTCTGCCAGCGAGGCGCGGCGGTAGGAGGTGGATGCCGATTCAGGAGGTGCTTCGATCCAGGACGCTTCTTTTTCAGGGGTACGCATCAAGACCTGCAGGAATCCCTGGTTGGCAACTTTGCCTTTCTGATCCGTGTCTCCTCTTGTGAGGTGGTAGGTTTCCTCGAAGAAGTCTTTGCCTTGCGTATGATGTCGAACCGGTTTGACCTCTGGGCCCTCGCTGCAGATCATGACCTTGGTCAAAGCCGGTTGTGGCTCGATTTTGAGATGCCGTTCGACTTTCTCTTTTAGAGCGACCCACTTTGGATCCTGCTGTTCAAACTGGCGTTTCAGAATTTCTTTCTGAACAGTGGACAGTTTCTCAAACTTTCCTTGCTGGACGAGCTGCAGTGCCTGTGAAAGTGCTTCGGGACTGCCACCACCGGTTTTCACAGCAGAGGGGGTGGTGCTGCTGACAGAAAATCGGGGACGGCCGATGCTGTGATTCACATTGTTCGTAAACGACATGGTGATAGTCAGCTCAGTTTCTCCTGCCTGATCCAGGGGCGTTTCCAGATCGAAGATGACCGCCTGGTCTTTGCCTATGCCTCCCAGGTCGACGGCCCAGCCTGATCCATATTGACCGTCAATGGCGCTGGCGGCTGAAAGCGTGGTCTGATTCTGTTCATGCGTCGCACGGGCGTTTGTCAGTTTGAGATCTTTGGCTGTCGCCTTTTTATCCTCAGCGGATTTGGCTTTGACTTTAAAGGCGGTCAAAGAGAAGTTCCCGTTCACCGCACGGCCAGGACCCTGTTTCGGCAGAGAACGATGCGAGAGTGCTTCCAGGCGAATCGATCGAATGGGGTTTACGCTGGTACGGAGCGTGAATGTGTACTGATCCTGATTGATATTCGGACCGCTGACGAGCACGGAGCCATCGTCCAGTTTTTCGAAGCGGGCTTTCCCTTTCGAGGTGTGCCCGATGACTTCGGGGACAATCCATTCATCGAGTGGAACGCTCGCCGTTTTGCCTGAATGAAGCCACTTCTGGAATGCCGGTTCTACGGATGCCGTTTCATATTCTTGTAATGCTTGCACCAGTGGTGCGTGAGCCTGGTCAAATACTGCTTTGTCTTTCTTATATTTTTCAGGGTCCAGGTCGAGTTCGATTTCCGTGCGCACCGTGGTCGTAAATGTGGAAAGCATTCGATAGTAATCATGACTGGGGATGGGGTCAAATTTATGATCGTGACAACGGGCACAGCCGACACTCAGACCCAGCATTGCCAGGCTGGTTGTGTTGAGCATATCATCCAGTGCGTCGTAGCGAGTGCGTTCGACTTCATTAGCCGTAATTTGAGTCGGGAAAACGCCCGCGCCCAGAAATCCGGTTGCCATGAGCGCCAGCGGATTGTCCGGTTCAAGTTCATCACCGGCCAACTGCCATTTCACGAATTGATCGTAGGGCATGTCCTGGTTTAAGGCTTTGATGACAAAGTCGCGATAGTGATAGGCATAGTTGCGATCGTAGTCGTGCTCGAAGCCGTGACTCTCTGCAAAACGGGCGATGTCCAGCCAGTGGCGGGCCCAGCGTTCGCCGTAATGCGGGCTAGCCAGCAGGCGATCAATCAGTTTTTCGTAAGCATCAGGGGACTGGTCTGCCAGGAATTCTTTGATCTCAGCCGGCGTGGGGGGGAGTCCAATCAGATCATAGTAAGCACGGCGGATATAGACGCGTTTGCTGACTTCTTCATTCGGAGTCAGCCCCTTTTTCTGTTGTTGCGCAAGAATGAACTGGTCGATGTTGTTGTGGGCCCACTCATTTTGTTTCACCTTTGGGACAGCAGGCTGATGCAGTGGTTGAAACGACCAGAATTTGCGGTCATCGCTGGTGACCTGCATGGCTCCGTCATCTGCTGTTTCCGATGTCGCCAGTGGTTTGTCAAATGGAGCGCCCAGATCGATCCACTTCGCCAGGCTGGCTATCTCTTTTTCAGAGAGTTTCGGTTCCTTGAGGGGCATATAAGGTTCTTCGCGGTGTTCGACCAGCGCCATCAGGTAACTGTCTTTTGCTGTCTTGTCAATCATTCCGCTCTCCAGCAGTTTTTTTCGACTGGAGAGATCGAAGTCCGCTTTGATCGATTTTCCGCCATGACATTTCAGGCACTTGGCAACGAGCAGGGGGCGGACTTCTTTTTTGAAGAGATCAAGTCCCTGCTGCATGCGCCTGGCATGGTCGGCTGGCAGAACGGTTTTCTTTTCCTCCGCCAGGAGTGAGCCTGTGCAAACAAATCCCGATATCATCGTGAGCGCGATTAGAAGGTTTCGCATCAATGCCTCGTTGTAATGAAGTTTCTGCTGGTGAGAATTCAGGGAGTGATCGTCGATTATTATTATGACACAACAATTGGTGAGAGAAATCAATCAGGAATTCGGTTTTCCCGTCTGATACAACTGCAATATTTCGTCAGCAGATAACGCACGGCCGAATAACGCAAATTCATCCAGGCGACCGTTTAAGCTGCGGATAGAGTGGGCGCCCGAGTGTTCCTGCGGTCGCCAGTTACCGATCTCAGCGGGGCCGATGACCAGGGGAATCGGATTTTCAATTTCATGATGGCTGACCGCAACGCCGTCCAGGTAATGCACGACTTCCTGTTTCTGATGATCGTAAACGGTGACTAGAAAGATCCAGCGTCCCAGGTCCGTAGGCTGCAGAACGACGGGAGAAAAATAGTTTTTGCCGGGGCCTGTTTTCACACCCAGAATCATTTCCCCTTTGTCACTGAGCTGCCAGTGCGGATTGCCGTCGTTGTAGCCGTCGGTCAGCATCAGCGAACTGAGCCAGCGGTCAAAGCCTTCAATGCGGACCCAGGCCATGAAGGTCAGCGACTGATATTCTCCGGGAATATGAGTCCGTACCCGGTCACTGGTCCGTTTAAATTCCAGGCTGCGTTTTTGTGGCCAGCGGCCTGACGTCCACTGGCAACCGACAATGGCTCCATGGGACGACGATGCTGGTTTCTGCTGGCTTTTGTTATTCAGGGTGCGGAGCCAGTTGGAGGACTCTTCGAAATCATAATAAGCGACGATAGAAGGATCAGCCTTCAGTAAGGCATTCTGTTTCTGCCAGCGTTCAAACTGCTGTGTCTGCTGCTGTTCTACCAGTTGAGACAGTTCTTCCGGATTGATTAAAGGCAGGATGGCTTCCTGGAGTCGATCTATCATACCCCACTGATTGAACTGCACGCCTTCGCCGGTGGTTAAACTTTGAACATTCGCAGGTGTTAACTGACTGTCAGTGGAATGCAGTTCTACCTTGCCATCGATGACCTGTACCTGTCCGCTGCCGGACTGATCGAGTGAGAGCGTAAATTCTGTTCCCAGGTCAACCACGTTCAACCGGGATGTTTCCATCGTGAAGCCGTGCGCCTGTTCGGGGACAGACGCGCGAACTTTTCCAAATTGGCAGAAAGCTTTGAGCGGTGAGATCAGTTTTACTGCTGCAGGACCTTCGATGAGGATCGAAGCGCCGCTGATCAGTTCGACTTGAATCGTTCCCTGTTTCAGTTTGAGCCAGCCGGCAGAGAGGCCGGCACCAGCTTGCAGATTTCGGTTGGTGTCCCATTCGACGCCGACTGACTGTGTTAACAGGGCAATATGATCCGTCTGTGGTTGAGAGGTTTCATCGGCTGGTTGATCAATTGATAATTCAGCGATGGCAGACGATGAGTCTGCCCGGGTATTCCAGCCAGCATAGTAAGCCAGTGAAAGCAGGAGTGTCGCCGCGACCAGTGAAGAGACCAGCATCAGCAGAAAACGGGGAGATTTCCGCTGGGACGGTTGCGTTTCAGACGCTGGTTGAGGAATCCAGGTGGCAGGCTCTGTTGTTTCGTTAGTCCAGGTAGTGAGTCCGTTATGGACCTGCATATAGTCGATATAAAGTTGGCGCTGCTCAGAATCAGATGCGAGCAGTCGTTCCAGTTCTGCCTGTTGCTGGTCGCTGATGGTGCCCTGCAGGAAGGCGTCAATCAATAGAATCGTCTGGTTATCAGGTGTGGGTTTCTCGCTCATGATCCCATCTCCGCAGAGTGGAGTGTCTGTTTCATGCAGTCCATCAGCTTCAACCGCAAACGTGAGAGTTTCTTATAGAGTGCATCACAGGAACGCCCTGTCTGCTCGGCCAATTCTTTGATGCTTTGGCTCCCGTGATAACAGTCCTGGATGAGTTTCCGGCTTTCAGCATCCAGTTTCTGAATACAGTTCTGCAAGATCCGCTGTTTGTGTTCGGTTTCACTCAGTGATGATGACTGTTGTGCTGCGATGAGCGAGAGGATTTCATCAGAAAAATAGTGACGATCCCGGCTCTGGACCCGTTGGAAGTTCTTCACTTCATAAAAGGCGATCCCGCAAGCCCAGGAGGAAAAACTCTGAGTCTCGTCGAATGTATCCCATTTTCTCCACAGCACCAGGCAGGTCTGCTGAAACACGTCGTCAGCGTCCGTCTGGTGGGGGAGTAATGTTCCAATAAATCCGCGAATCAGATTGTGATGTCGCGCCAGCAGAGAAACAAATTGTTCATGGGGGGGCTGATTCATTGGGGAGTCTGCAGCAAATTGTGTTTCCAGGGACAGGTCCATACTGATATTCGTACGCTCAAGGCAAAACCGGACGGAGAGAATCCGTTCTTTTTTGAACCCGGATCTGTTGAATTTGAGAAAACTTCTGTAAGCCTTCCTGTATTCAGGACTTATGGCTTCAGCTGTTAAGAAAATTATTCTGGTTGAGTCACATTTTCGTGAAGGTGTTTCTCCGCATGTTTCGCGATACAGAAATTATAGCAGAACCGACGTTGATTCTATTGCGAATCGCAAATCTGAATTGCTGCGCCACTTGCGAGTTTACAGTAGAACGGGTAATCTCCTTGGGATAATATTTAACTTTTCCCCTGCCCGACCACTGCGGTCGTGTGGCATGTGGACCTTCATTGTATTATCAAATCGATCAGAGTGGTATAAATCCATGCAGGCATCAATGGATGATCAAAGCAGAATCGTCATTACAGGGATCGGATTAACCGCTCCGAATGGCAACAATCTGGATGAATTTCGGCAAAGTTTACTGGCTGGCCGTTCGGGAGTTGTGGACTACAACATCCGCTATATGGGAGATGTCCTTGCCGGCGTCTGTAATTTTGACGAATTACGCTACCAGAAACGAAAAGAAGTCCGTCGCGGAACACGTGCCGGCTCTATTGCTGTCTACTGTGCGAATGAAGCAGTCAATCAATCTGGTCTGGACTGGGAAAACGTGGCCCGTGATCGTGTCGGCGTTTATCTGGGAATTACCGAGCATGGGAATGTCGAGACGGAAAACGAAGTCTACGAGATTTCTCAGTTTGATTATGACACCAAAGTCTGGTCGCATCATCATAACCCGCGGACTGTCGCAAATAATCCAGCCGGCGAAGTGACTCTCAATCTGGGGATTACCGGTCCTCATCTGACGCTGGGGGCTGCCTGTGCTGCTGGAAATGCCGGATTTATTCAAGGCGTGCAGATGTTGCGGCTGAATGAAGTCGATATGGCCTTATGTGGTGGCGTTTCCGAGAGTATTCACACATTTGGGATTTTCGCCAGCTTCCAGAGCCAGGGAGCTTTAGCAGTGAATGAAGATCCCACGAAAGCCTGTCGACCCTTCGATGTGCAGCGGAACGGGATCGTGGTCGCCGAGGGGGGCGCTGTCTGTACGTTAGAGCGTCTGCCTGATGCATTGGCCCGCGGCGCGACGATTTACGGTGAAATTATCGGTTATGCGATGAATTCCGATGCCAGTGATTTCGTGCTTCCCAATTCAACCCGGCAGGCGGAGTGCATTCATCTGGCACTCAAACGGGCTGGTTTAAAGCCTGAAGATATTGATATTGTCAGCAGTCACGCCACGGCAACGCACCAGGGGGACATAGAAGAAGCGAAAGCGCTTGCCAGCGTGTTTGGCGATTGCCCCAACCTGGCGATCAACAATACCAAGAGTTTTATTGGACATGCGATGGGAGCCGCCGGCGCGCTGGAAATGCTGGGGAATCTGCCCGCATTCGAAGACGGTATCGCTCACGCCACACTGAATCTCGATGAACTCGATCCAGAATGCAAATTGCCTCAACTGGTTCAGAATACACCTCGTCAGATGGAACGAGTAGAATGTATTCTGAATAACTCGTTTGGAATGCTGGGAATCAATTCCGTTCTGATTGTCAAAAAATATTCTGCCTGATGGACACTGTTCAACGGCCATCAGTCCTTCTATAAACGAGCGTTGGATCTTTGGTTTAAGAAACAGTGTTCACCCATCGTTAATGCCGATTCCATATGGATTTTCTGAAAAACTCTGCTTTATCCGGGCCTGAGTCGGTTTAAATCCATTATTAGATCGGGTTATAGTATTCCTCATGAGGGGCGGGTTTTTCGGACCCGGCTTCTAGCGGGGAGATTCTTCGTTTGTTATAAGGGGCTTCCCCTGACCGGGTTTTCCCGTGATATTTGTGAGCTTCGCTGCACGAAATCGACGTTATTGGATTTTTAGAAAGTTTGGAGTTTCTGCATGGCGCCGGAACAAATCAGATCGGTAATCTTGGATATCTTGTCTCGTATTGCTCCCGATGAAGATCTTTCGGATCTGGACGACAGTGTTCCTTTCCGGGAGCAGATGGAACTGGACAGCATGGATTTTCTGGATATTGTCATGGAGTTACGCAAACTCTATCGTGTACAGATTCCCGAAGAAGACTATGGTGAACTGGTAACTATGGACAGCACAGTAACCTACCTGACACCACTCCTGAAGGATGCGGAAAGCACCGTCTGAATCCCGTAATATCCCTCCGCCATGACCTACGATTCAATCATTATCGGTGCCGGCCTGTCTGGGCTGGCCGCTGGAATCCGGCTGGCTTATTATGGGAAGCAGGTTTGCATTCTGGAAAGGCACACCACGATTGGTGGCCTGAATTCCTTTTATCGCCTGCGCGGGCGAAATCATGATGTGGGCCTGCACGCAATTACCAATTATTCACCTCCCGGCGGAAAACGGGGGCCACTGAATAAAATTCTCAGACAGCTCCGCTTCAGCTGGGAAGACTTTGATCTCAGTCCGCAGTTCGGTTCTTCTGTCGTCTTTCCGGGGCACACACTGCGGTTCAATAACGAGTTCGCATACTTCGAAGCTGAGATTGCAACGCAGTTTCCCAGCCAGATTGATGGCTTTCGCCGTCTGGTCGCGGAAATAGACATTCATAATATCGGCGACCTGGGACAGACCTGGATTTCCGCCCGCGCTCGCATGGCCGAGCATATTTCCGATCCCCTGTTAATCAACATGCTGCTCTGCCCGCTGATGTTTTATGGCAGCCCGTCAGAGCATGACATGGATTTCAATCAGTTCGTGATCATGTTCCGCAGCATCTATCAGGAAGGATTTGCCCGTCCCTACAAAGGTGTGCGGTTGATTCTGAAGAACCTGGTGAAAAAATTCAAATCGCTGGGAGGCGAACTTAAATTACGGGCGGGAGTACAGCAGCTGGTTACAGATGGCAAACACGTTTCAGGCGTGGTTCTCGATGATGGCCAGATACTCGAAGCGAAAAATGTGCTGTCATCAGCAGGGTCGGCAGAGACTCTGCAGTTGTGTGGCGAGAATGTTACCGAGGATGATCGTTTTACTCCCGGGGAAATATCTTTTGTCGAAACCATTTCCGTACTTGATCAGCAACCTGCTGAATTTGGTCACAACGAAACCATTGTGTTCTATAACGATTCCGAAGACTTTTACTACGAACAGTCGAAAAACCCGGTCGATGTTCGCAGTGGGATTATCTGCTCACCCAATAATTTTGAGTACGATCAACCGCTGGAAGAAGGTTCGATCCGGATCACTGCCCTGGCGAATCCGGGTTACTGGATGAATCTTCCGGAAGAAAAATATCTGGAAGCCAAGAAGTACTGGTACGATCAGATCCTCGAATCCTCAATGCGATTTATACCAGACTTCCGTTCGCATGTGATCGACGTCGATACCTTTACGCCGCGCACCATCAAAAAATTCACGGGTCATATCAATGGGTGTGTTTACGGTGCCCCGCAGAAAATCCTGGATGGTACGACTCCCTTCGATAATCTTTTCCTCTGCGGTACGGATCAGGGGTTTCTGGGGATTATTGGTTCAATGCTCTCCGGCATCAGCATAGCCAATCTGCATTTACTGAACGCGAAGTAAACAAAACAGACTGCAAAGATGCTGTACTCCTGCTTCTATGTCTGGCAAAAAGACATGATTTTTTCTATTCCTCTGAGGGGAATTGTCACACTTTTGTCACAGCATCCTGATTTATTGCGGTTTAGTAGACAAAGCCCCTGTTTTTCGATAAACAGGAGATGCAAAAACTTGCCATTCATGCTGGACCAGTGAACTGTCGCTGTCCTTTCTGTTTCATCTGCTACACTCAATACGACGCTGAATTATTATGGCCAAAGATTTTCTGAAAGACACTCAAGACGAATATGATGTCATTGTGATCGGCAGTGGTCTGGCAGGCATGACCTCTGCCAACATCCTCGCCCGCCAGGGATATTCGGTACTGCTCCTCGAACATCATTACCAGTTGGGCGGAATGGCCACCTGGTTCAAACGCCAGAATGGTCATATCTTCGATATTTCCCTGCACGGCTTTCCTTACGGAATGCTCAAGAGCTGTCGTAAATACTGGACCCAGGAAATCGCCGATTCCATCGTGCCTCTGCGCGGCGTTCGCTTCGAAAATCCACAGTTCTCTCTGGAAACAACATTCACGCGTGAAGATTTCACACGGCTGCTGATTGAGAAATTCCGCATTGAACCCGAAACTGTCAAAAACTTTTTCGATACCGCCCGCAAGATGAACTTCTTCGACGATCAGGGGAAAACGACCCGTGAACTCTTTGAAGAATTCTTCCCCGGTCGCGATGATGTCGTCCGCCTGCTGATGGAGCCGATCTCCTATGCCAACGGATCTACGTTGGAAGATCCCGCGATCACTTATGGAATTGTCTTCTCCAACTTCATGCAGAAAGGCGTCTACACCTTCCGTGGTGGCACAGACCGCCTGGTGAAGCTCATCAAAGCCGAAATGGAAAAGAACGGCGTCGATGTGCGTATTCGCACACAAGTAGAGAAAGTCGAAGTCAGTTCTGATCGTCGTGTGACTGGTGTTGTGGTCAACGGAAAACGCATTGGCTGCAAAGCCATCATGTCGAATTCGAACATCAAAGGCACGATTCTCAATCTCGTCGGTGAAGAGCACTTCGATCCGGAATTCATCGAAGAAACCAAAGCAGTGCGGCTGAATAACAGCAGTACGCAGGTTTATATCGCTCTCAAACCCGGTGATGAACTCAACTTCTGCGGCGATCTGCTGTTCCATTCCGAGCATAACGGGTTCGACATCAAAGCCATGCTCAGTAAAGAAGTCAGCAGTCGTACCTTCTCGTTTTATTATCCGGAAACGCGTCCCGGCAGTGATCGTTCACTGATTGTCTCTTCCACAAATGCAAACTTCAGTGACTGGGCCGATCTGCCTGAAGAACAGTATGAAGCCGACAAAAATCATCTGATCGAAACCACTCTCGATTGCCTTGAACAGTATGTGCCCAATATTCGTGACCGCGTGGATCACCTGGAAGCTTCGACGCCGCGCACATTCCAAAGATACACACAGCATCTGCAGGGCGCATCATTCGGCACCAAGTTCGAAGGCCTCAAAGTCAGCAAAGAACTACCCGAACAGATTGAAGGTCTGTATCACGCTGGTTCGGTGGGCATTATCATGTCGGGCTGGCTGGGTGCCGTGAATTATGGGGTGATTGTCAGCAATGATGTCGATAAATATCTGACTCCCGCAGCCGCCCGCATTTAGTTCTTGCCGAATCTGACTTTAAACAAATACGAAACGGAATGTTCTCGTGAATCTGGATGATATCAAAGCCTGTATTCCTCATCGCGCGCCTTTTTTGTGGCTCGATGAAGTTGTTACGCTCGAAGAAAACAGCATCCATGCCCGCAAGTTCGTTTCGCCTGAAATAGATATCTTTCAGGGGCATTATCCCGATCATCCAGTCCTGCCTGGTGTGATTCTATGTGAAGCCGCGATGCAGGCCGCTGCCGTCTTCATTGCGAAAACGGATGCTCCTGATGCGGGCAAAGTGCCTGTCGCCACCCGCTTGAATAACACCAAGTTCCGCCGCATGGTCAAGCCGGGAGAAACGATCGACATTCAGGTGACGCTGACTGAAAAGCTGGGCGGTGCTTATTTCTTCAGCGGAAAAATTTCGGTCGGAAAAGAGACTGCGGTCCGTCTCGAATTTGCAGTAACCGCTGCCGACGCGTAATACGACGTATGGCTTATTTATCGGTCGACTGATCTTCAATCCGATACAGAAAATGCTCGGTCCGCAGAATCAGTGACTTGCCTGCGACCGCCAGCGAAGCGACACAGCCTTCGTCCAGCTTGTTCGAGGCCAGTTCTTTGTATTCCTTCCCGGGTTTAAATACGCGGGTTACGCCTTCGCGATCCGGTGCATAGATCTTGCCGTTTGCATAAATGGGAGAGGCGGAAAACGAACTGCGGTCCATCCGCTCTTTCCAGACCTCATCTCCCGTCTCTGCATCCAGGCAGGTCGCGATTCCCTTGTCATCGATCATATACAAGAGACCGTCAATCAGTAACTGGGACGGCTTGGAAGGGATCCCTTTCTGTTCGATCCATTTGACGTGTGAGTCCGTGACATTTCCGTTACCACCTGGGTTGACTGCATACAGATGGGCTTTCCCAAATCCGGTACCGACGTAAATCTTCTCGCCATCAAACAGCGGACGATTGGCGGCGGAATGCTGTGGATAATAGAACTTCCAGTATTCATCGCCCGTCAGTGGATTGTAGGAAATGGTTGCTTTCGCGGCCGGACTGATCAGTTGCACGCGGCCCTCGTATTCGATCACGCGAGGCGTAGCAAACGCTTTTTTGAAGTCACCGTTCTTTGTGCCATAATCGATGTCCCGGTCTTTCTTCCAGACTTCTTTCCCGGTCTCTTTATCCAGCGCGACGATGTACTGGTAATCGTAACCATCGTATTGCAGGATCAGCAGGTTCTGATAGATAATCGGTGACGATCCGGCGCCGCGCCAGTGATTGCATGGATAATCTCGACGTTCCCACAAGACCTTGGCTGTCTTTGTATCCAGGCAGGCGGTGCCATAGGCGCCATAATGCACATAGATCCGACCCTCTTCAATAATGGGGGTGCTGGAGGCGTGAGAATTACTGGGGTCAATATACTGGGGTTTTTCGACATCAAAAATCTTTTTATCGTGCAGGATTTTTCCTGTATTGAAATCGACGCAGACGACACCCAGCTCTTTACCATCTTTGGTTGAAGTCGTCACCCACACCTGATCTTTCCAGACCACTGGAGAGGACCAGGCTCGCCCGTGCACCGGGGTTTTCCAGACGATATTTTCTTTCTCACTCCATGTGGTTGGCAATCCGGTTGCCTGCGATGTGCCATCCGCGTGTGGACCTCGGAACTGGTTCCAGTCGGGTTCTTCTGCCGTTACCAGTGATGCAGACATCATCATAGCCAGCAGGGGGACAGCAGAGAGCAGGCATCGAAAGTGGAGCAGGGGCATAGCAGATTCCTGAATTGAATGATAAACAGCGGGTAGGAAAGCAGGGTTGATCGGTGGTTAATAATTAAAGGAAGTTAACACGCACGCATGATGATTTGCCTGTTTTCGATTATAAGAGCCATCACCCCCGATGCAATTGTAAAGCCATTTATTCTGTTTCTGAAGAATCTTTACGAGTGAACTCCACGTCGATGATATCCTCTTCCGGGGGAGTATCACTGGGGTCTGCCGATTGCTGAAAATCCTGAAAATGGGTGGCACTGGTATAGAAGGTGTTCTGTGAGCGTACCTGCATCAAGGCACGCTGTTTGAGCCATTCCCCGACTCGGACTTTGAGCAGTTCTCGAACGGGGGGAATCAGCAGGGCAAAACCGACCATGTCGGTCATGATGCCTGGAGTAATGAGAAACGCCCCGGCAATCAGAATCATCAGTCCGTCCAGTAGCACCCCGGTGGGAGGTTGACCTTGTACCATGTGCTGCTGAATCTTCCGCCAGGCCTGTGATCCCTGTTTCCGCGCCAGCCAGGCGCCCAGAATCCCTGTTACCAGCACCAGCCCAAACGTTACGACAGGACTGGTCAGAGAACTGAACCAGAGCAGCAGCCACAGCTCGGCGAGAGGAATGATCGTAAACAGGAGGAACAGTCGTAACAACACAGTCGGTCACCGGTACTAAAGAAACGGGATGCGAGACATAATCTGATATTCTATACCAAACTGACATGGCTGAACATACCCACCCGGAGAATCGCTATGGTCGAACAGGGGAGATATACACATCAGCTTTATTTCAGTAGTGTTACGACTTCTTTACCACTGCTCGACTTTCACCTCACAGATTCGACTTGATCCCGAGGTGCCGTCGAAGAAACTACGCAGCTATGCGTCGCGCGCGTTGTCTTATTATTTTCAATCTGATCAAAGTCCACTCGTAGTAAAATCAGCACTATTAATCTTACTTGTAGGTAAGTGATTTCGCTTTTCTTATTAACCAGATGTTCCGAATGAGCACACGTTATCGGACCTGTTTCGAACACTTGAACGACAGATTTTCGCCTGTTTTGAAAATCATTCGACCTTATTTCAACCTTAACTGGGACAAACCTGCGTCAGACATGATTTCAATTCTCATTGGACCTTTCCCAAATTCAAACTGTTTAAAGAGTGCAGCAAACTTAAGCTTCAGGTAGCTGTCAGCGGGTATTTAAAACGATCCAGACTGAACGGACTGGCACAAACCGCAGAATGCAATTTAAGCAGAATCAGGTTCAGGTCTGTCGAGTGATATTCTCATACTCCAGATCTTATATATTAACACAGAACTCTGCTGAACCTGCAGCTGAAAATTTAACTCATCGTTTTGAATCTTCTCACTCTGGCAGTAGCTGAAAAGCAGGGGCCATTTTATTTCCTGTACTGGCGGTTTTTGAAAAATAATCTCTGTCGGCTTCGCTCAAAGCCTGCATTTATTTGCGTAGCCAGGTGCAAAATGTTGCGTTTTCACATGCAATAATTTGCACTTTCGTCGGGCGCGGGGACGCATTGCTTTAAGAATATGATTCGTAGAAATGGGGGTGACAATAAAACAGGTGCCACATTCTCACTGTAAATCAGGCATAAAAAGCTTCGGGCTTAGCATTTACTGAAAATTTCAATTCGACGGTATGTCGATTGCGTAAGAGTTTATCGTACATTTTTTTACTGTCACTGATTTATGCTCCCGTACAGTACATGAGAAACAACTGCGAGAAAATCATAATGAAACTCTCACCGCTCTCAATCCTCAGTTTGATGCTCATTACTCTTTTTATGCATGCCTGCTCCAAACTCGAGGGGCATAGTGACGTTGAGCACCATGAAGAGCATCCGCAACACAAAATTGTTGTCACCAGTCCGATGAAGAAGGATGTGGTCAGCACACAGCAGTATGTTTGCCAGATCCACTCATATCGACACATTGAGGTCCGGGCTCTGGAGAGCGGGTACCTCGAAGAAATCCCGGTCAGAGAAGGGCAGTCGGTGAAGGCCGGCTCGACGATGTTCAGGATTTTACCCACACTTTACGAGGCAAAGTTGAACGCCGAGAAGGCTGAAGTCCAGCTCGCTCAAATTGAATACAACAATACAGAGCGATTATACAATCAGAAAGTGGTAGCCCAACCGGAAGTCGCACTTGCTGAAGCGAAGCTGGCAAAGGTGAAAGCCAGGATGCAACTGACGCAGGCTGAACTGGACTTCGCGACGATCAAGGCACCCTTTGAAGGCATCATCGACAAGCAACTGCATCAGCAGGGGAGCCTGATTTCTGAGGGAGACATTCTCACGACTTTGTCAGACAACAGTGTCATGTGGGTTTACTTCAATGTCCCTGAGGCACGTTATCTCGAATATAAAGCAGACCCAGACAGGGATAATATTAAAGTAGAACTCCAACTGGCGGATGGTTCAAAGTTTCCGTATATCGGCAAGATTGGTGCGATTGAGGCAGATTTTAATAACCATACCGGAAACATTTCCTTCCGTGCAGATTTTCCCAACCCGAATGGTCTGTTGCGACATGGGCAGACCGGAACGATTTTACTCAGCCGTGTTATCAAGGATGCAATTGTTATCCCTCAACGGGCAACGTACGAAATCCTTGCCAAGAAGTATGCCTATGTTGTTGATAAGGAAGATCTGAAGGATCACATGGAGCAGGCAGCAGTACATGATGCACAGGGACATGAAAAGCATGGCGAAAAACACAGAGATCATCATAACGGAAAGCATGCAGAGGAACATACCGGGAATCATGAAAGCGAACATGCTGCAGATCATGGGATCGTGCATCAGCGCGAAATTGTAATCTTAAAAGAATTAGATGATATCTTTCTGATCAAAAAGGGGCTCGATGTGAACGACAAGATCATTTTGGAGGGGGTCCGTCAGGTTCGCGACGGAGAACCGGTGGAATACGAGTACCTGGCTCCTGAAGATGCGCTTGAGAATCTGAAGTATCATGCAGAATAGGAACCGCCATGTTTGCTAAATTTCTTCACCGCCCCGCATTGGCCATCGTGATCTCTCTGCTCATCCTTTTCATGGGAGGGCTGGCGATCTTTGGTCTGCCCATTTCGCAGTTTCCTTCTGTGGCACCACCGAGTGTCGTGGTCGCGGTTTCATTTCCCGGCTCGAGCGCCAAAATTCTGGTCGATTCGACTCTGGTGATTCTGGAACGAGCCATTAACGGTGTGCCGAATATGCGCTACATGAGTTCCGCGGCCACCAGTGCCGGTGAGGCATCGATCATGATCGTTTTCGAGCCGGGTACCGATCCGAATGTGGCGGTTTTAAACGTGAATAACCGAATTCAAATGGTGAAAAACCGGCTCCCTCCCATCGTGGAACGCGAGGGGATTATCGTCATGCAGAACATGACGAGTATGCTCATGTATGTGAACGTTTACAGTAAAGACCCCAATCACGATCAGAACTTTCTTTATAACTACGTCAGCGTCAACCTCCTGCCAGAAATCCAGAGGATCCGGGGCGTCGGTCGGGCGACGATCCTTGGCAACCGGGCTTATGCAATGCGAGTCGAACTGAATCTCGAACGCATGCGCGCCTATAATATCTCCTCAGCCGATATAATGGAGGCGATCAAAGAACAGAGCATCATAGGTTCGCCTGGACGGCTGGGTCAGGCGACGGGAACGACGTCGCAAACGATTGAGTATGTTTTGACCTGGGTGGGACGCTACAATAAGCCTGAGCAATACGAGCAGATCATATTGAGGTCTAACCCCAATGGCGAGATACTGAGGCTCAGTGACGTCGCCAAAGTCTCGCTGGGTTCTTCATTTTATGACCTGTATTCTGACATAGACGGTTTGCCTTCGGCTTCCATTGTGCTCAAGCAAACCCCTGGTTCCAATGCCGCAGAAGTCATTGAGGAAGTGAAGAAGAAGCTTGAGGAAGTCAAGGGGGAATCGTTTCCTCCAGGCATCGACTATGCAGTAAGCTACGACGTTTCCAGCTTCCTGGATGCCTCGATCGAGAAGGTGCTGCATACCCTGTTTGAAGCGTTCATTCTGGTTTCTCTGGTGGTCTACCTGTTCCTGGGAGACTTTCGCAGTACACTCATTCCAACCCTGGCGGTCCCGGTTTCTCTGATTGGTACTTTCTTTTTCATGAGTATGTTCGGGATGTCGATCAATCTGATCACGCTGTTTGCTCTGGTACTGGCGATCGGTGTTGTGGTGGACGATGCGATTGTGGTGGTTGAGGCAGTACATGCCAAAATGCACGAGAAACATCTCTCGCCTTACGCTGCGACCAGGGAAGTCGTGCACGAGATCAGTGGTGCAATTATCGCCATTACCCTGGTGATGACTTCGGTATTCATTCCAGTGACATTCATGCCCGGGGCGGTGGGGGTATTCTACCGCCAGTTCGCTCTCACCATGGCGATGTCCATTGTGCTCTCCGGTGTAGTGGCTTTGACACTCACTCCGGTGCTCTGCGCGATGATTTTGAAACCTCACTCAAATCACGAACAGCAACGCGGTCTGATCGGTTTTGTGAACCGAGTCATCAGAAAGAGCACAGGCCGTTACGCAAATGTCTTGCGTGGTTTGCTGTCTCTCGCGCTCGGCCTGGGGGCAGGGTACGGGATCTATGAATTGCTGCATATCGAGTTTGTCCATGAACTGGTCTCCGAACAATTTCACCTTACTAAAACGAGAACGCTTGTCATCAGTGGAGTGATGGCCGTGTTATTCATATTCACATTCCGGTCCATGTTTTCGGGAAGTGAACCGGGTGAAAAGAAGAAACGCGGACCACTCGGTATCTTTTTGCATCTGTTCGACCGGGGCGTTGAAAAGGTTACGGGCGGTTTTGTTGCCATCGTAAGTCGGATCGTATCAAGACGACTGCTGACCATGCTTGTGATTGGTGGCTTCGGTTATGGAATACTGCTGGTGAATGAAGTGCTTCCTTCGGGTTTTATTCCACTTGAAGATCAGGGCGTGATCTACGGGATTATTCAGACACCTCCCGGTTCAACACTCGAATATACTAACTCAAAATCACATGAACTGCAGAAGATCTGCCAGGAATTTGAGGAAGTAACCTCTGTGACCTCGCTGGCTGGTTATGAAATTCTGACCGAAGGTCGAGGTTCCAATGCTGGTACCTGCCTGATTAACTTAAAGCCCTGGGCCGAACGTGAACTGACTTCCAAAGAGATCATTGCGAAACTTGAAGAAAAAGGTCGTGAGATTTCCAATGTGAAACTTGAATTCTTTGAACCGCCTGCTGTTCCCGGGTTTGGTGCAGCCGGGGGATTTTCGCTTTGTCTGCTCGATAAGACAAACAGCGGCAACTACGAGGAATTCGGAAAAGTGACCGAAAACTTTATGACCGCGTTGGGAAAACGCAAGGAAATGAAAGGCCTGTTCACCTTTTTTGCCAACAATTACCCGCAGTATGAGATTATAATCGACAATGACGTGGCCATGCAGAAAGGGGTGTCGATCGCCGATGCGATGGATAACCTCTCCATCGTGGTGGGCAGCACCTGGGAACAGGGCTTCATACGCTTTGGCCAGTTCTACAAGGTTTATGTGCAGTCGGCTCCCGAGTTCCGCCGGTACCCGGAAGACCTGGAAAATATGTTCGTCAAAAACGATGATGGGGAAATGGTGCCTTACTCTTCATTTATGAAGATCAAGAAGACCCAGGGGATGAACGAGATCAACCGCTACAACCTGTATACCACCGCGATTATTCAAGGAGCGCCGGCGACAGGGTTCAGTAGTGGTCAGGCCATTGATGCGATCAAGGAGGTTGCCGAACAGACTCTGCCGCATGGTTATGGCATTGGCTGGCAGGGGCTTGCCTATGACGAGGCAAACAAAGGGAACACGGCGATTTACATCTTTGCGATCGTCGTGATCTTTGTGTATCTGGTTCTGGTAGGGCAATACGAGAGTTTCCTCCTGCCACTCGCGGTGATCGCCTCGTTACCTGTTGGTCTGTTTGGATCCTTCCTGTTCCTGAAGGCAATGGGATTAGCCAATGATGTCTACTGTCAGATTGGTCTCGTCATGCTGGTCGGTCTGCTGGGTAAGAATGCGATTTTGATCATTGAATTCGCTGTTCAGCGTAGACAGGAAGGCTTGAGCATCAAAGACGCTGCCATCGAAGGCGGTAATTTGCGATTCAGACCGATTGTAATGACCTCCTTTGCTTTTATCGCCGGCCTGATTCCCCTGGTCCGGGCTACCGGTCCCGGAGCGATTGGTAACCGCACAATTGGATCTACGGCAGTTGGCGGGATGCTCATGGGGACATTAATTGGAGTCCTGGTGATTCCCGGTCTTTATTACCTGTTTGGCAAGATGGCTGACGGGAAGAAAATGATCCGGGACGAACACGATGAACCGCTCAGTGAATTATTTGAGCGCGACTCTTTAGCAGAAGTTGATCATGGCGCCTGAGTTGATTTGAGTCGTTTCAGGCGTTGTGAACCACTTCGTATGTGAAGCAAAAACTGCTTGAAATGCATGGATATCCCCCTCTCTTCCCTCAGTGTCTCAGTGTTGTTCGGTAGTCCATTTCCCTCGGTTTCTCTATTTCGTGTATAATTCTGGCTTGCCATGAAATCAAATTAAGTTGAGATAGAACACAAGTCGAAGAAAGAACTGACTGTGATTGTTTTGACATGTATCTGAATCTGCCGCCAAACAAGGACATGAGCTGACAATCCACACAATAAATCCACACGGAAGTGGTTGTAAACCAGCAGCTTAAAGCTCTGGTCAAGTTGTCAAGGATTAGGCAGATGATTTTATCATTTCGATATTCTACCTCGAAGATAAAGAGACTCGCTTTCTGGCCGACGGTTATTTCGTCTCTGATGTTTTTACTCACGTCGTGTAAAATTCCCTGCCTTCAAGATGCGGATGAGGGACCGGGGATGCCGGACACCTTCAACGGAAGTTACGACGAAACCAATTCGGCAGAACTTGATTTTGCGGTACTTTTTGACGACCCCATGCTGTCGGGGTTGATTGACCAGGCAATGGTCGATAACCAGGAGTTGAAAATCCTGGCTCAGGACATTGATATCGCCAACAACGAGGCTTATGCCTGGACAGGGTCCTATCTTCCTTTCCTGAATTTGCGGGCTGGTGCAGGGATCGATAAACCCGGGCGCTATACCCGTGCCGGTGCTGTGGAAGATCAACTGCAGATCGCTCCCGGTAAGGGGTTTCCTGAACCACTCCCCAACTTCCTGCTCGCAGCCGATATCTCGTGGGAAATCGATATCTGGAGAAAGCTGCGAAACTCCCGGGATGCAGCTTCCTTGCGCTATCTGGCTACCGAGGAGGGGCGAAACTATATCACGACGCGTCTGATCGCAGAGATTGCAGAAAATTATTATGAATTGCTGGCTCTCGACAAACGGTTAGAGACGTTGGACATCACCATCGGACTTCAGGAACGAAGTCTTGAAGTTGCCAAGGCAAACAAGGAAGCAGCGCGCGGAACAGAATTGGCCGTTCAGAGGTTCCAGGCAGAAGTTCGCAAGAATCAGAGTGAAAAGCTGATTATCCAGCAGAGGCTGATTGAAACAGAAAACCGAATCAACTTCCTCGCCGGTCGTTATCCACAGTCTGTCGAGCGCAAACAGGTGGATTTCTTCGAACTCAACATGCACACTCTCAATATTGGTGTGCCTGCCCAGATGCTGAATAACCGTGCCGATATTCGTCAGGCAGAACGAGAATTGCAGGCAGCGGGTCTTGAAATCCAGGTTGCCCGGGCCCGCTTCTATCCCTCTCTGGTATTGAACGCCGGCGTGGGGTATTCGGCCTTTAATCCCCGCTATCTTTTTATTACGCCGGAATCGCTGGTTTATAATGCCGTCGGGGAACTCGTGGCACCAGTGATCAACAGACGCGCCATCAAGGCAGATTATCTCAATGCAAATGCCCGACAGATGCAGGCCGTTTATAAATATCAGCGTACTGTTTTGAATGCGTTCACTGAAGTGGTTAACCGTATCAACAAAGTAGAGAATTACGGCAAGAGCGTCGAGATCAAAAAGCAGCAGCTGAGAGCACTTGAGGAATCGGTCGATGTTGCCACAAAACTGTTCCAGAACGCCCGCGCCGAATATGTCGATGTACTGCTGGCCCAGCGTGACCTGCAGGATGCGAAAGTGGTCCTGATTGAAACCAAGCAGCAGCAACTGGCTGCCATCGTGAATACCTACCAGGCACTGGGGGGTGGCGGCGTGATCCCGACATATGATTACGGCCGGGTTACAATCACAGATGAACAATATGTGCCACCCATGCTCGAAGAAGATGCCCCACCGGCAGTGGATGGAGTTGTGCCACCCATGCTGAAAGAAGAAGAGTAAATCTCCCTGTTTATTTTTCTGTGCCCTGTCTGAAGTGTTTTATCCTGATTCCATCCGTAACAACTGATACCGGTGTACCTGCTTCAAAGTCCAGTTTTGTGAAGATATCGGTCGGCAGTTGCGGGGTCAGTTCAATGCTTTCGAGAGTATACTCTTTCCGCTTTGAAGGTTTTTGTTCTGAGTTTCGTTTTCCCACTCTGGCACGGTAGTAGTTCGTGTGAGCCTGGCTGGGGAACCAGACGCCGGGACTGACTTCCTGCCAGGCTTCAACAAGGGATGCTGAAATCGGGAGTTCCTTTGACACGTGGTAAATAAAGTCCTCTCTACGCACGGGAATCAGGTTTCGGTCTTGAGACAGCCAGAGGTCCGTTCGAGAACGGGGTTTACCAGTCGAGTCGAAGGTCTCCAGCTGGAGTGTGGTGCAAACCAGGCCCTGAAACGTTTCTGTGCCCAGTTTCGTAACCCGTGCAGTCAAAGCGGACTTTCCGGTAATCGCCTGTTCGGCTTCTTTTCCAGTCAGGAAGCTGGAGAGCGAAACAGGTAGTTGCTCGGATTCAAACAGAAAACGATGGGGACTGGTCTGGTTCAAAGTTCCGGATGGTGAATCTGAAATCAGACCACGTTTCTGGTTACGCGGTGGTTCCTCGTTTTCTTCATCAGACATTCTTTCTTTCCAGAAACTGCGAAAAGTTGTTCCATCAAACAGAGACAGGTTTTCTCTGGTTCCTGATTCGACTCGAATCCATGTTTCATTTGTGTGAATCTCCGCGGGATCTGACGCACGATAGCCATCCTGCAGCCAGTACAAGCCGAGAGTGAAGTTTAAAACAAACCGGCCTTTCGTGTGGATCTGCTGTCGGAACTTCTTCCCCTGTCTGATGAAAGAAATGGTAGACTGGCGTTTGATTGGTTTGGAACCCTCGTATTCAATTAACTCAGCCTGATCGATTTCAGTGGCATTCAGTTTGAGCTGCAGATTCTGATACAAGGCTTCGTTCTGTCTTACCTTGGAAACTAATTGCTGCAGTTCCACTGATTGATCGGGCTGTTCTTGTGCACTGATTTCTGGGTTATTCAGGAACAGGCTGGCCAGCAGCAGGATTGTAAACTGTAATGTACAGGAATATTGATTGATTCGCGTATTGTTAAGCAGCATGCAACCGTTCCTTTACTGATTTGAAATCCGACCAAAGAATAGCAGGTGACTCTCCAGTCTACTATACTAATGGATAAGCTGTCGCTGATGAATTAGAAAAAGCAGATTCACTCCAGATCATTACAAATAAGAATTCCAGTCCAATGCACCTTGATCCCCTCGGATACATCTTCACCATGAATTATGACCTGAAACAGCCTCGTCTTTCCTGCTTCTGTTTAGCGTTTGTGATGCTCTTGTTTTTGAAATATGTGCCTGACTGCAAAGCAGATGGAGAGCGTGCAGACGTCATTCAGATGAGTTCAATGCGCCATTTATTTCTGGACGACCAACTGATCGATTCTGAAAAGACTGAGCACGTGAAACGACAGTTCAATCCGCCTCACGCGCTGCGCCGTGTGCTTAGACCCGAGATGCCGTGGGAAGCTTTGGGGTTCATTTTTTACTGCAGTGTGGTTGACCATGATGGGACGGCGATGCTGTATTACGGCGCTTATGATGGTGAAAAACAGAAGCACTTCTGTCTGGCGACCAGTAAGGATGGCTTGTTCTGGAAACGACCTGAAATAAAGTTGAGCGATTACCAGAAATCAAATCTCAATAACATTTTCCCGTTTGAAGCGGTCGAAGCGGGCGTTTTTCTTGATCCACACGCGCCAGTGGAGAAGCGGTTTCGTCTGTTGCACAATCGGCACTGGCCTGATCCCGCGCGGGCCGGCGTCTATCTGTCCTCCTCTGCCGATGGAATACACTGGCAACAGTCGGACATACGTCTGCTGACTCGCGTTCCTGACAGTCAGCCTTCCGCCTGCTGGGATCCGAAAACACAGGAATACGCGGTCTATCTGCGGGCCTGGGATCCCAAACGTTCGATTGGTCGTGTGGCTGTCAAAGACATCGAAGTACCCTGGCCTTATGATGAAAGTGTTTCTCCTCTACATGTCTGGGGCAAGAAAAAAGTGGCAACCATCAGCCGTGAACTGCCAATTGTGATGCGGCCCGATGACAGTGACCCCACGAATGTGCAACTTTATACCAGCAATGTGTTCCGTTACCCATGGGCAGAGAACGCGTATTTTGCTTTCCCGGCGGCGTATTTTCTGTATCAGGGGGCTCAATTAAAAGACCGCGCCCTGAATAGCAATGATGGGACATTTGACGTGCAACTGGCGGTCAGTCGAGATGGCATTCACTGGAACCGTCAGCGGGAGGCCTGGATTCAACCAGATTATTTAGACGGCATTCAACTGCAGTTGGTCAGTATGGGGACGGGAATGATCCGCCGCGGCCGTGAGCTGCATCAGTACTTTGTCGGCTGGCCGCACACGCATGGTCGTCCGGTTGTCTGGGACCGTGACCTGAAAAATCGCGCCGAATGGCTAAAACGGGATTTGGGCGGTATCTACTGTGCAACTTCGCGTCTGGATGGTTTTGTATCCATGGATGCCGGCAATATACCGGGAATGCTCACTACGAATCCGCTGAAGATAACAGGCTGTCAATTGAAATTAAATATCGACGTCTCTGGAACCGGTACCGCGACCGTTGCGATTCTGGATGCGGCAGGCAACGCGATTCCCGGCTTTACTGCAGCTGACTGTGAAGCGATTCACGCAGATTCCGTTGACTTTCCCGTGAAATGGAACGGTGGTCATGAATTGAAAGAACTGGCTAACAAGTCGATCCGTCTGCAGTTTCGGATGCGGAATACGAAACTCTATGCGATTGAATTCACAGAATGAATAGGTCTGGACACGCTCAAGCTTCTTCGGCGTCTGCTTCGAGGGTCAGTAGATCGAGAAATGATAGAAAGTGATCCGCCACGAAATATTCCTCTGTCGAATCATCCAATCCCAACCCTTCCAGTAGGACCTGGAAGTCCTGATTCACGATAATCGTGGGCGTATCGTATTCCATATGATACGCCAGTATCCAGCGTTTGCCGACATTGAAGGGACGGCCAAAGAACTGAAACGATTCGACGGGATCAAATAAAGGCTCTAGATCCAGTAGCAGCGGTTCGGGAAGTTTAATGCCGAAGCTGTTATAAGAGTTTTTATCTGGAAAATGTGTTCCGTAAAACTGCTGAGCCTTTTTGCCGCTGAGAGCACCGAAGACTTCTTCAAAGTCCAGCGGTTTGCGTTTGAACCAGTTCCAGAAAACCATGGCAGTTGTCTCACTCACTTGTGATCATTTTTAGAATGACATCTGCAGGGTTTGCAGATCTGAAGTCACTTCGAATTAATCTCAGATTCTTCCTCATCGTCTTCAATCTGATTCCGGCTCTGCAGCCAGCGGGCGATGCTCCAGCAGAACAGGGCCCAGCTGAGCCCCGCGATCCAGCCGGCGATAACGTCAGTCGGGTAATGCACGCCCAGGTAAATTCGACTCAAACCCACAAGAATCGTCAGCAGGATTGCGACGCTGATCACATAAACTTTCAAAATGGTCCGTGGTATGACTGATGCCAGCAGGGCGCCCAGTGTGAGATAAATCACAGCCGACAGCATGGAGTGTCCGCTGGGGAAGCTGCTGGTATAGACCTGGGAGAGATGAGGCACCACATCGGGACGAGGACGACTGATAAAGTGTTTGAGCAGGGAACTGAGCAGCAACCCTCCCAGGGCGGCGGCCAGCAGCAGTACAATCACGCGCGGCTTTTTTTCGATCCACAAATAGACCGTCACGATCACTGTAAAGAATACCAGAGCGGCGACTCCCCCGAACGCGGTCAGGTCACGGCCTATTTCCTGGACCCAGACCGGTCCGATCGGGGTGGCAGGGTCTTCTGACTGTCGCAGTGATCTGATGACCCACTTGTCAAACGCCTGGGTATCCTGCTCAATGACTTCATCGGCGATTTTGATAAAGGCCCACGTGGAAATAACAAAACCCAGGCAGACCACCAGCAGCAGGGGTTCTCGACCTTTCAGCCAGATGAGAGCTCGACGAAGGAATTCCAGAATTCGTTGATACATGATTTCGACTCAGTCATTTCACGGCAGGTTTATTCCAGGATCATTGAACAGTCCTGTTTTCTCATGTCTGTCGTGATCAATATTCCGTTTACTGTGATTGGTTATTTTATGCGAAACTGTTTAAACTGGGAATAATGAATCAGAAAAAGTCAAACTCAATCCAGCATGATCTCGATAAATCGCAGTCACTGCGTGACCTGCATTGGGCCATAACCAGCGCCTCTCTGATTTCACATTCCAGCCAAGATCCCGGCAGGTGGGAGCCCTCGGATCTGTCGCTGATTAACGAACAGGAACTGATGGACTTCCTCGTGCCTTATTCCCGCTTCCGTGTGGGGCAGTACTTTGAAGGCCTGGTATTGTACTGGCTGGAACGGATTCGCAGGTTAAAGATTGTCGCGTATAATCAACAGTTGTTTGTTGAGAACCAGACGGTCGGTGAAATCGATTTCCTGTTTGAAGACGAAGCAGGGGACTTGAATCACTGGGAGACCGCTGTGAAATATTATCTGCATTATCCTGCTGATAATACGACCGGCAGCCATTTTATCGGTCCCAACGCCAAGGACAACTTTGAAAAGAAGTGCAGGCGGCTGTTCGATTACCAGCTGCCTTTGAGTGAAACGCATTTTCCTGAGGTCGTGCGGCGTGCGGCTTTTGTCAAAGGGATCATTTTTTACAATCCTCATCTGCCAGCATCCACCCCACTCCCGGAGCGGATGTCACCTGCACATCTAAAAGGCGTCTGGTTATATTTTTCTGAACTGGACTGGCTCAAAAAGCAGTATAGCGAAACTGTTTATCAGATCCGTGAAAAACCGGACTGGTTGTCCCCTGCTGTCAGAGATTCATGTATTGAGAAGTTATTGACCTTCTCTGAACTAAAACGAGCTCTGGATGTTCATTTTGAGGAAGGGGACCGACCGCTGATGATCAGTGTTTTAAAAGTGGTCGAGACTGACTGTCGGGAGATTGACCGTCTGTTCGTCGTAGCTGAGAACTGGCCGGAGCAGAGTTAAATCATAATTTGTCTGGTAATTCTTTAATCCATTCCGCCTGGTGGATCGTTGTTCTTTTGAGACTTTCGCATTCTGCTGAAACGAGGATTTATTCAGACGGTATTTCAATCGATGAATCACGCTGCCGATCCTACTCTGCATGGCATTCTGAAACGTACACTGCGTTCCCGCTGGTTTTGGGGAATCAGCAGCCTGTTTCTGCTGATACTGACATTCATTGCGACACCGTTGATACTCAGATATCGAACACTTTTTCATTTCTCAGCGTTGAACGGTTGGATTGACTACGAACAACCCACCTTTGAATTTACCGTTTTCCCTTCAGACTGGGAAAATGTCATACGACAGACCCGCGACAAAAAACATATCAAGTCGTTCGACGAGGTGGAATCAATCAGTCTGGAAGTGACGCAGGACAGTGACCTGATCTGGCTGAATGATTTTCCGAACCTGGAAAGAATTTGTCTGAGTGGAAAAGGTCTCAGTAATGCAGGTCTGGGTTACTTGAAGCGTTTTCACCGACTCAAAAGATTGATGCTCTGGAATACAAGCGTCAGTGATGATGGCCTGGTTCATTTACAAGACCTGTCACAGCTTAATCATCTGGACCTGTTCTACACACCCGTGAGTGGCTCTGGTCTGGCACATTTACAGGGGCTGACGAACCTGACCTGGTTGAATCTGCAGGGAACGGCTGTTACAAATGCCGGGTTAAAACAGGTGAATTGTTTTTCAGCTCTGCGCGTACTCAATTTAAATCAAACCAGTATCAGCGATGCGGGCCTGGTTCATTTAAGAGACTTGCCGCAGCTAATAATATTGCAGCTGGAACAAACCCAGGTGACAGGCACAGGATTAACTGAACTGTCATCCCTGCCGAAGCTGTATTGCCTCAAATTGAATGGCTCGCTGATAAATGATTCAGGTATGAGTGATCTCAAATCATTGACAGTGTTGCAGCGACTGGGGCTAGGGGACACACAGATATCAGACGCCGGACTAATGCATCTTTCAGATCTGCCTCACTTAGATAATCTGAATTTGAGTGGGACACAAGTGACCGATGCGGGCCTGATTTATCTGCAGGAATTTCCCCGACTGAGATATATCTGTGTAGAAAATACACAGGTGACTTCAAAGGGATTGGAAGAATTTCAAGCGAATTTACCGAGTTCCCGCGAGGCGCCATCACTGGCCGAATCGAATAATGAGTAATAACAATTCGTAATATTGCAGTGAGTAATAACTACTTCCTCTCCAGTGCCTCGCGATTCAGAACTATCAGGCTGTTCTCTTCCCGGGAAGCGACATAGAGCAGTGATCCTCGCACCGCGACGCCGTAGGTTTTGTCTAACAGCTCGGAATCATGATATGCTGTCAGGAATGCGGGTTGAGCCGGGTTTGAAAGATCGACGACCGCAATACCGTCTCCTTCCACCATCGGCAGGTAGGCACGATTTCCCTCTACCACACAGCGATTTGGTTTCCCCAGTCGCCTGTCGAGCAGTTTGGCCTGCAATTCAGGTGCCGCCGGGTTGGGCAGGATCTTTGATATCCACAACCACCAGTCGATTCTGTTTGCCGAAGATCGTGCCTGCGTAGTCATAATCGCCGTGGAGAGTCACGCTGAACGGGCCATCGTTTTTCACCTGTCTCAGTCTGTTTTAGTTAACCCTTCATTCCCGGGGCCGATAGTCATTCCCTGTTTTCTGAGTACCTGTCTGCTTAATACGTTCGCCGTGAGAGGGAAGTCTTTCAGCATGACAGCAGAGTGCAGCAGTAAAGGGGTGGCTTCGTTGACCAGTCGGTTTGTTGCCAGGAAGTAGGCTGAGACCAGTTCCAGATTCTGGCGGATATCGCTGTGCGATTCTTTTGTCAGGTCTGTGACTATTTTCATATTCAGTTTGCGTTTGTCCGGTCGTTTGAGAAAAATCTGTAGTTTTTTCGCATATTCAATCCAGACCGCATAATCTCTGGCCATCACAGGATTCTTTTCTAAATCGACGGTTGCCTGCAGCAGGCGATCGCGTTCTGCTTTGTTACCGGTCTGATCGGCCATACAGCTTCCCAGCAGTAATGTGGCCGGGGAGATTCGCGACAAATCACGAGTAGTCATCAGCGCGACCGATGCTTTCTGTGGCTCATTGATAATTGAATAAAAATGAAACAGCATCGTCTGATAGCCGGGAGTCGAATGCGCATTCACACTCTGGAAATAAGCTTCCAGCTTTTTCTGTGCTGCTTTGGCATCTCCCTTGTTATGACACAGACACCAGCGCAACCATTCAGATATTTGTGAGCTATAGCGGTCTGCCGAGTCTGAAAAGATCTTGTTGGCTGTCTCGAAATCCCCATATTTTGAATGCAGGGCAATCAGACATCGAAACGAGTCGGTAGAGCCTGAGCGAAAGGCATGTTCCGCGTGCTCGAACGCTTTGTCCTTCTCGTCTCTTCTGGCATGCCAGTACGCGAGTTGTAGTTCCCAGTGAACCGTTTTTAAAGACGGACTTGGCAGTTCCAGCATTTTTCGGGTCAGCTTGACCCACTCTTCCTCTTTGTTCTGTTTCTGGTACAGGTAAGCCAGATGAGAATAGTAGTCGTCATCCTGGGAAATCGTTGTGAGATGTGCTAACACCCGTTGCAGATCCTGTTCTCTCGTTTCCTTTTCCTTATCTTTATCTTTTGAAGGTTTCTGATAGCGGTCAGCGAGTGCAGCGAAGATCATCACTGATTCGGGGTATTTTTTCTCCAGTTCCTGCAATTCCTCAGGAGTCGATTTCTTATTATCAATGATGACCAGCTGGGCTGCTTCCGATTTTGGACTGATAACGGGCATGTCATCGAAATCACTTTCCACATAATACTGATCCGAGACCTGGCGCAGGGAGAACAGGCTGGAATAGGTATAGTCAATCTGCCCGAATCGTGAATTGGTGGCCATCATGGGGAGTTGTGCCATCTGCATCCCGACTCTGACCATGGGGGCCAGGACCTGTTTATGTCGAAATGCGGGAGCCGGGGGACTGGGAAGAGACTGATCAACCTGATTCAATAAAGCCATTACCTGGTTCGAATTCGTCTGTTGTAATTGAATCAGATTGTAGAATTGATGTGTGCGACAGATGGACTTGTAAAATTCAATGGTCGACGTGGGGTCGAAGCCAACATAGTTTCGTGCCATATCCACGGTCACTTCGGCATTTGTGAAGCTTCGTTCCAGCAGCATGTGAGCCAGTACTGCGCTGGTAAACTCCCGTTTGGATTCCTTTTCTGCCGCCAGTTGATTCAGCCCGTTCATCAATTCCTCCCGGGCAGCAATTTCCTGATTCGTTGACGCTTTCTGTGTATAAGCAGTTAACGCTGATTTGATGTCAGGAGAAATCATGTTCAAATCAGGTATTTTTTGCAGGAGGAGTAGAATCGTATTCTGTCGGAGTGTATCAGACGAAATTCGCATGTGTCCCACGGTGCGGCCCAGGGACAGGCCATCACTGAGTCGCAGACAGTCTGGATTTTTTCCCAGCGCCTCCAGATAGTTGGTCAGTGTCTGGCTGGACAGGCCGGACGCTTCAAACAACGCAGCCAGATAGAAAGACCCGAGGTGCGGCGCAGTGGTCTCCCGAGGTTTCCTTAGCGCTTCCAGATCGTAGTCGGCGATCGCTTTGGCATAATACAGGGGGGCCTGCATGGCAGTCACCGGCTTCCAGCGTCCCTCTTTGACAGCTGTTTCATACTCAACCAGGGTCTCAGCTGCGTCGGCATGGCGACCGTAAATGGCCTGCAGATACGCCAGCAGGACGGTCGCCTGGGGAATGGCCTGGCCGGCAGTGCGGGTGCCCAGATGAGTTCTGGCAAAGGCTTCATACTCGGTCGCAGGTGTGGAGGCGACTCCTTTCGCACGGAGTGCATAGAGCATTCCCCGTGCTTTACAGACGGAACTGAAATCGCTCCAGTAAAATTCCGTCAGAACTCCCAGGTGCCCATACGCTTGTGCCAGTTGTAGATAGGCTTTCCAGTCAGGTCCGTTTTCATCGAGAAACTGATGCAGGCCTCTAATGATCTGGTACTGGGTTAAATAATCGAACTTGTACTGATCTTTGAGCAAGGATTCTGGAATCCTGGCAAACTTGGATTTCACCAGAGGGCGTTCTGGAATTCCCAGTTTTTTAAGAAGAGCCGGAAAGTCCTCGCGGGATGCGGTCGCCATCGCTTCTGCCATTTGAGGCAGGATATCAGGTTCCTTCCCATCAATCTTGAAGTTTTTCTCCAGCAGAAACTGACGTTCGTCCGCTTTTTCCTGATAGATGGCAAGACCAAAGACGAGATATCCTTTCGATCCACCAGGCCAGTAAGTTGATGAGACGACTCCGATTCGTCCAAACTGAGGCAATGGATTTTCGGGTAACGATTCTCCCAGCAGGGCATCGCGCGTGCGACATCCCAGGTGCTCGCGTGCGGCGATCAGAAGTGCCTGACGCACCAGTTCACGCGATAAAGGACCGGGTTCCTTCTGCGCACCGCCGGCCAGGTAATGGCTACTCAAATATTCCAGACCGAAGACGGGGGTACCATCTACAGAACCAACGGTTCCCGGTGGGCCGGGGGGCAGGCGGCTTGTGGTCTCGGTGCTACCCCGTTTCTTGCGTTCCAGACTGAACTTGATGGGTTTGATCTCTGGATCGGCGGCATTGGTATCCTGGAGCTTCAGAGAAATACTACACTGAGCGAGCATCAGACAGGCAATCAGCGTCTGTACTGGTTTCATAATCATAACCTGAAATTTGATGAGAGAACCTGTTTCACGGATCTGGAGTCGCTGGATCCTGATGACAGTTTTAAGCTTATTTGTGAGATAAGATACTGTTCAAGGGTGTAGTTGCTGGTCTGGTGGTTATTTTGGGATTTGTCCCTGCGGGGCAGGGCATAGCACGGATTCCCTCCGATCCAGTAACATGATTGAGACGGGTGAGTGTCGGATATCTAACAGATGATCATCTAGATTTGATCATCTAGATTCACCCTGTCGAAGATTGATGGTGCACTCCAGGCAGTCCGCAGTGTGTGATCGATCTCGCAAGACTCGTTCAGGCAGGTGCCATAAAAGGATAAGGTTCTGCCGGCTGGAACTGGTCGGTCTGATCGCCGCTGAGATGATAGTTGCCTACCAATGTCAGTTTTCGTGTGCCTGAACCGGGACTGAAATCGATCTGGTTGAGATCAACCCAGACCATCCCCGGGCTGGCGGTGTCTTCGTAGAAATAGATTTTGTGTTTCTGATCACTGACCGTACGCCAGATGGTGGAAGAGATGTTCGGTTGATCGGGAGTACTGATTCCGCGGGGAACACTCACATTCCGCATCACGCTGAAAACACTGGCAGCGGCCTCGCGGGGATTAGCTGATTGCGCGCAGGCATTAATATAAAAGGAGGCCCGGGCAAACCGATCTGCAGCACGGTTGGTGCCCGGCAACATGACCGTTCCACCAATCTGCTGCCAGTATTTGTTCAAAGCGATCTGTTCATCGAAGACAGGGGAGTTTGTCATGACCTGATATTGACGGCCATGGTGGATCTTTAGCTCTCCCCCAATATATTCAAAAATGGCCGAGTCGCCTGAAGGATCGGAGAGGGAGAGATGAACCGTTCCCGCGGCCCCATTGGGGGCCACCACCGTCACCATCCGGAACGTCTCTTTGCGCAGTTCACTGACGGCCTCTTCGACCGTCGCAAACTGGTCCAGCACATACTGCGCCCAGGCGGAAATGACAATCGCAGGCCGCGGATCGTCGTCGGCCGGGTATTCTGATTCCACCAGGTACAGCAGATTGGCCACCAGTCCCGCTTCATTCATCCCATCCGCGGTTCCGCCTTCGTAGAGAGAAGCGACGACGGAGCCATATTGACTGGTCCAGCTTAATGAGGCGTCTCCCAGCCCTCCGTCGCGGGACATTCCCCGCGGAAAAATCCAGAGATTGCTCTGCAGGTCTTCTTTCCAGTCCATGGTCCGACCAGTCACGGTCTCGCCTTCTGGCCCCAGGTAAACCGCACGCGTGCACATAATCTGCTTCCTTTTCAGAATCTGGTTTCAATCCAGAATTTCCCTGTTTATTCGTAATCTCACTGCATCGAGTAGCTTGCTGAAATAACAAGCTTCTTCCCCCCCCATCATAGCAAATTCTCTTGTTACTGTCAGACCAGGAAGGGGGATGCCTGAGTTCGCAGAAGTTTCTACTGAAAAAAAAAAACGATCCTTTGTATCAGCTATTACGTTGATTATTAGCAGGAGACTAAGTATTCACTGCGGTGAAGTTGATAAAATATCCTCCGTAATTCTGTCCCCTTTTTCGGTTTCAGGAGTGAACAGTGTCTCTGGTCGGGATAAAATAAGTTGTTTCAGAATGTCTCTCAATCCAGCATTCAATAAAGGTGCTCATCATGTCGTTTCAACGTTTTCTGCTCTCATTGATTTGTCTGTTTGCTCCCCTGCCGGTCTTCGCAGGTGCGCCTGAGGCGATTTCCGGGGATTATTATCAAAGACAGCTCTTTACAGATGACTTTTCCCGACGCGAACTGGGCGGTTCATGGTCGCTTTATAAAAGTGCTTCCGTTGTGAAAAACGGAGTCCTGCAGGGGGTGGAACTCGAAGGTGGCGGACATGCCGCCGTGCATCAGTTGTTGACTAAACCTTATAGCGATGTAGAACTGACCGTTGATCTCAAATTCGCCGGTTCTCCTTCTACCAATCTGACATTCAATCAACACAAGTTTAAAGGTTCGCACGCGGGACACCTCTGTCGCGTGGTGGTCTCGCCCACAAAGGTGACGCTCCGTGACGGTAAGACCGGAGTCTTCAATAATGAGATCTTCAAGAAACGTCAGTCGAAGGAAAAACTGACGGCGGAAGAACAGGTGATCCTGAAAAAGGCACAAGCTGACTTTCCCGTCAAGCTGGAAAAAGACAAGTGGTATACCGTCACCGTCCGCATCAAAGGGGATCTGATGCAGGCCTTCATCGATGGCAAGCTGATCGGTTCACTGCAGTCGCCCGGTATTGCACATGCGACCAAAGACAAGATTGGCCTGGTCACACCGAAAGAGTCAATTCACTATGATAATGTGATTGTCAAAGTGCCTTAACCATTACAGGAGAGAAACCTGTGTCCCATGAATTAATCACCGTTGCGACGTTAAGTTCACCTGTGGAAGCGAGTCTGGTTCAGAATCAGCTGGAAGCGGCGGGCATTCGATCGTTTATGTCCGATGAAGCTGCGGTGGGCATGGCCTGGTACCTGGGGAATGCAATCGGCGGGGTCAAGGTGCAGGTTGCCGAGTCAGATGCGCCGCGTGCATTCGACGTTGTAAACGATCATGAACCGGTGACGATTACCGAAGCGGACTGGCGCAACACAGCACGTCTGGACGGAGAAGCAGAAGAATTTGACAGTCAGTGGGAAGAAGACGAAGCAGCCGAAGAGGAAAGTGCGGCAAAGACCCCTGATTCCGATCTGAATCAAATGGTCGACAGAGCCTGGAAGATGGCCGTCTATGGCATCATGTTTTTTCCGCTGCAGTTGTATTCGCTCCTGCTGCTGGCAAAAATTGCTTTCAGAGGAGAGAACCTGTCGTTCGAACAGCGGCGCAAAGTGAGAATCAGTTATTTTATGAATACGTGGATGATTCTGGTATTACTGTTTCTGGCAATCGATGCTTCCACTCGGTTCTTTATGCAGTTTCAGTAACAGGGTGAAAATCTCATGACAAATATTTTCTCACTCTTCGGTGCCCTGGCACTCCTGTATAGCTCAGTCATGGCCTTCTCTACCTTTGACGAGACGCATGCATTACTTCGAATGTTGAATTCTAAAAATGCAACCGTCATCCTGTTCTTCATAGCGGGATTCTTCTTTTTACCGTTTGTCATCACCCTCACTCAACTGGGCTTGAACGGAGATCAGGGTCAATCTCTGGTTGAAGGCGAACCATCCCTTGAATCAAAGGAACGGCATAAGCAACTTGCAGAACACTGTCCTACCTGGCAGTATGTCTGAAAAGGTTCTATCACTTCGATTGGTGTGATCATGATTGCGTTTACTCTGTTTGGAAACAGGATCGATCCCGCTTGTGCCTTTTTCTCAGCGATCAGTTTTCTCAGTGGATACTGGTTTGTCTTCGTCTATCCGACGGCCAGAAAGCTGTTTGGCTGAAATGAGTTTTCGAAACGTATTCTGATTTTAATGCCGGGACGCTTGCTGTCTTCTTCCTCGCCCATCATGCTCTTGAGTGCCTGCTACTGAAAATGAGTAATGGCACTTCCCTGACTTCCCCCCCTTGAGGACCGAATTACCGATGCGATTCAGAATATTGTCACTGGGACTCCTGTTACTGTGCAGTTTTACCGCTTTTGCCCAGAAAGAGTCTACGCAAAGCAGAGAGCCCGAAACTCCGGTCACTTTTTATGTGATGGGTGACGTCCCCTACAAACCGGCCGAAGATGTCCTGCTGCCGGAACAGATTACGAAGTTACCAGACGATGCGAAATTCGTCGTACATGTGGGCGATATCAAAGCCGGGAGTACCCCCTGTCATGAAGGCGTTTATCAAAAAGTCGCAGGGATGCTGGCAAAATCTAACGTTCCGGTATTTATCATCCCGGGAGACAACGAATGGAATGACTGTGCCGATCCCGCGGAAGCATGGAAGTTCTGGGAACAGTATTTCATGCGGTTCGATCGCCGCTGGCAGCATACTTTTAAGATCTTTCGGCAACTGGAGCGGGAAGAGAACTTTTCCTTCGTGAAAGGCAATGTATTATTTATCGGAATCAATCTGGTGGGGGGGCGGATTCACGACTCTGTGGAGTGGAAGCAACGCCATGCCGACAATCTGAACTGGGTGCGCAATAATCTGCGTCGCTTCGGAAACGAAGTCAGCAGCCTGGTCATTTTTGGTCACGCCAAACCGGTGAAAGCGCACAACGACTTCTTCGACCCGTTGAGTGAAACAGCGAAAGCATTTCAAAAGCCGATCCTTTACATCCATGGCGACGGCCATACCTGGCTATATGATCGTCCGTTCGCCGCGAAGAATCTGCTGCGTGTGGAAGTCGATCAGGGCGGGATCGCACCACCTCTGAAAGTGACGATCACGGATGATGCAACCGACCCCTTCCGGTTTGACCGACGTAACGGGAAGCCTGTGAAATAGGCAAGAATCCTTCAAAACAAGCCAGTAACCGTGCTTTGCATCATTTTTCTGTTTGTGTCTGCCCCGAGGTGCTGGCTAAACTGAGGTAACAACCTGAGTAACAGCTTCGATCACAGACAGACGGAATCAGAACATGTTTATTACCAGACTCGAATCACTGCGGGGCATTGCTGCTCTGATGGTTGCGGTGAGCCATTGTCTGATTGTGTTTGCTGTGAATCAGAATGAGATGATTTGGGCGACTCCGCTGCAGGAGACGCAGGGAACACAGGCATTTATCACGCGGCTGTTGCTCATTCCCTTTAATGGCGGAGCCGCGGTGACGGTGTTTTTTGTTCTGAGCGGCTACGTGCTGGGGCTGTCACTCGACCGGAAGTCAAAATCACTGGGAACGTGTCTCGCTTTTTATGTGAAACGACTGTTTCGCATTTACCCGGCGTATCTGGTCTGCCTGTCGCTGATCATTTTTTCAATCGCCTGCTTTCACACCTATACTGTGTATCCTGATACCTCAGTCTGGTTCAAAGAGTGGTATCAGAATCCGATTACCATAGATAATGCACTGGCCAATTACGCACTCTTCGAAACCAATCTCAATCAGGTTGCGTGGACACTGAAGGTGGAACTGGTCATGTCCGTAGTGTTTCCTCTGGCATATATTGTCAGCCGAAGTACAGGCACAAAAGTGAATCTGCTGTTTCTGTTCCTGCTTATCGTCTGCAGTCTGATCCGCGGCTTGTTGCCAGGCAGTCTCTACTTTATGTATGGGTATGTGTTTTACCTGGGTCTGCTCTTGCCCACATTGATAGAGAAACTGAATCAACTTGTCAGTCTGAAAGTCTGGAATACACTGTTTCTGGTCAGCATTGCCTGTTTAATATCGGCTCGCTCAGTGTTCTCGCCCGGTAATCTGTTCTGCGCAGTTCTGATGGAAGCGGTTTTTGCAACACTTCTGATCGCAATTCTTGCAGACGGAAAAACCAACCCGCTGCTGAGTCGTGTCCTGGATGTTCCGCTTGTCCGCAAGCTCGGCCAGTTGTCTTACTCATTCTATATCTATCATTTTATCATCCTGTACTGGCTCGCCTGTGGTTTGCTGGCTGTCGTCAGTCCGACGGTTACCGCTGCATATCCGCTTATGCTCGGTCTGTTGCTGGCTGTTGTGTCGGTTGTGGTCAGTTATTATGTCGCATTCCTTTCGTATCATTTGGTCGAACGTCCAATGATTAAATGCGGAGCGGCGACCGCTGTGAAAGTGAGTCGCAGTTCTGGTACAGTCCCGAATGTTGCTCTCGCTTCACAGGAAACAGGTTCCATTTCCGAGAGCGGGATTGAAAGCGCGTCCTTCTCCCGGAAAACGGAAAAATAGAGTCTAAAACAGGTTTCGCTGATTTCAGTCTGGATGCGATCTCTGTAAAATCAAGGGAAACTGTGTCTCACCTGTTTTCCCCTGCCAATTAGACCATCCAACTGCTGGGATCATTCCATGCTATCGCAAAAAATATCTGTCTTTCGAATCGCTATTTGTGCTGCTTTGATATTAATCGCCATTGACCCTCTTTCCGCTGAAGAAAAATCCAGTGAATCTCGCACGTATGAACGCTGGATCTGGACCGAGTTAATTGCCTTTGATAATGAGCAGGATGATTATGGCGTTCAGCAGTATCTCGACAAAGCGGGATTCACTCCCACTTCGATATGCCTGTTGATAGGTTCCCCCGATTTTATACTGTCACATCCTGGTCTGAAGCAGGACTTCCCCCTCTATCCCGAGTACTGTTCGCGGGAAGGACATGAATTCAACCGCGAGCGAAAACGCCAGGACTGGACCAGCTATCAACTTCGCGCGCTCATCAAAAATTTACAAAAGCAGGGCGTACAGGTCTTTCTCAGCACCTTTGCGAAGTATACGCGGGATAGGACTCATCGCGAATGGATCAGCGATCATCTGGAAGTCCTGCATGTCTGGAAGGGCTATGGCAAAGTCTGGGGATTGAATTGTCTGGCCCGGCTGAATGACGGCTCTTATTTCGAAGATTACTTTGCATCACAGATGGTCAAAACGCTGTCTGACTACGGTTTCGATGGCTGGCATGGTGCAGATGGATTTGGCCCACTTTCAGGAAATATTCACCTGACATCTTATTCTGACGATATGATCGAGCAGTTTCAAAAGGCATCCGGTCTGGAATTACCAGCTGTTGTTACACAGGAATGTGGATACGATGCCGACAAGCTGACGGCACGGGGAGACTGGATCCTGAAACACAAACGGGCGGAATGGAGTGAATTCTATGCAGATCGCTGGGCGCGTTTCTGGTCGACGATGGTGGACGCCCTGCATGCCCGTCAGAAGCAGGCGGTCATTAATTCGGCCTGGGGACGGGCTCCGTTTGAATCCCTCTATCGTTACGGCGTTGATTATCAGCGAATTGCCCAGACAGGCGTCGATGGAGTCATCGTGGAAACTGTTGCCGCCAGCCTGGCGATGGACCCGCGCCTTTCTGCCGTTGATCGGCACGATGACTTCCTGTCCATGCTGATGCTCATGCGAGCCGCTCTGCCCGATACTCGACTGATAAATCTGCAGACGGTGCATGACGTTGTGGAGCAGTGGGACGCCATTCATCATCACCCCACGGTGCTGGAACGGGAAATTCAATCGCTGGCAAATGTGTTTCATATCATGCCCGATGGCTCACTCAAACCGAGTTCCGACGGTTTTCTGATCTGCCTGGGTGATGGCCTGAGTCGCGAGGAGTGGCAGTGGCTGAGGGAACGCTGGGATCTTGCCTTTACACAACCTCCACTACAAACGGACGGCGTCACGGTTGTCTGGTCAGACGCCGCATATCGCGCACAAATGGCTGATTTCATTAAAACACGCTGCTGGAATACGCATCGTCTTGTTGCAGAACTGATGGGGGCTGGGGCGACGATGCAGGCGACGATTAATGTAAAATATCTCAAGCAGGCGAAAGGCGCTATTCTCGTCCCCAATCCACATCTGCTGCCCGCTGAGGAACTGGCAAGCGTAATGCAATACCAGGGGGGGCCGATTGTTCTGATCGGGCGTAAAGTGGCGTCACTGCCGTCCGCTGATTTTGAATTCAGCGATGTTTATCCACCCCATGAACTTTGGTGCGGCGTCTATGGCATTGGTTCTGGGACAGAGATCACTGCGGTAGAAATTATTAAGGACGGTGAGGAAACGCCCCTGGGGGATCTGGCCAGTCTCACCGCTCCCCGCAGTTACTGGACTCATCTGACTTATCGCAAAGTTTCTCCGAGCTTCCTGAAAGCGTGCGCCGAGACTCTGCAACAGGTATCCCACGCAATTACCGTCACGTCCGATCAAGGCGCGGTGGCGTTGATGCCTGTGAAACAGGCAGACGGACGCATTCGCATGGCAATCAAGAGTCGCTCCCTGAGTTATGTACGTCCTGAAATTGATGTCGGGAAACCAATTAAGTCGGTGAAAGTGCTGACTGACTTCCCGAGTGTTGCCATTCATCCCCAGGGCTCAAAATTCAGTGTACGCGTTCCGGGACGGGGCATTATCGTAGTCGAAATTGAGTTGGAAGAAATGAAGACGGCTCCTGTTTCAACGAAAGGTCAAAAACAATGACCCGCATTAAAGAACTGTTAGAGCAAATTTCGGATCTGACGGCGGAAGGTGAGGACGGAGACGACTATGAAGTAGAAATGCAGGATCCTCTGTCAGGGGAGGAACTTGAGAACCTGATGAAACAGATGACTCTTCCTCAGGAGCTGTGCGACTTTTATGCCCTCAGCAATGGTATGCAACTTTTATCGGAAGAGTTGTACGACGCGGATTCACTGCAGCACGTAGATGATATTATTCTGTTCCATAGTTTTGATAATGGCGATTTTACCTGCATCGCAACGAAAAAATCGGAGTACCCGGAGGGGAGCATACTGTTTATGAATCATTCTCCGGATGTTCTGGTCCCGGTAGCTGATTCACTTTATGACTGGATTGATAAAGTGGTCGCCGAGATTCAGGCAAAGGGATGTCTGCTGCATCCTGCCGACTACTTTCATCAGCCGGACGAGCAGGGGGTCTACAGTCAAGTCCTGAATGATCTGAAAGGGAGAGACTGCGAGTTAAACAGCTGAGTGGCTGTAATCGTGTCCGCAGGAAAAAAATATTCTCTTCAAAGAACCAGGAATAAATCCTGCCTGAAATAGATCTTATAAGCAGTAAGCGAAACTGCTTCCTTGATCTTTTCAGGTGAGGTTCCTGCATGTCTCAGACATTTCATCGATCCTTAAGACGTCGTCTTTACTGTTGGCTGAATCGTGAGCTGCGCAGTTACGCGGTTGCACGAGTGATGACATTCATGCTGGTCTTGTCGCTGCTGGCTCTGCCGGGCTGCAGTTATTTTTACGATCTGTTTCTGGAAGGCCAGGTATTGGCGGGGGCCGATCAAACGCCCGTCTCGGGCGCAAAAGTGACGCTGGTTTTGATGAACTCAGACGGCGCCACCTGTGTGACAGATTCACAGGGGCACTGGGAGTTAATAGACTCCCTGAGTGATTCCTGGTTCGAGTCCGGGAAAGATAAGAAACAGTGGCTCAGATCGGATGAATTTAAGCTGCGTATTGAAACCGATGGGAAGACATATGTGGTGCCTTGTCCCCGCGTGGCGTTAAAGGATTCCTATGACTGCTTTGGTTTTGTGATGACGGTGCTGGAGATACAACCGGAACCAGAAGTCAGAGAACCGCTGCCTGGATTTCAGCCGCTTGAAGCCGTAAAGCCTTTCCATTCAATTGATTAAGGCAATTTAAAAATGCTCTGACGGAATGAAATAAGTTTTTCAGGTCCTGTCGATTTGACCGGGTGCCGTTCGACTACAGGGTAGAACATCAACACACCCTGTTTTGGAGGAGCATCTGATGCCATACGACACTGACTGTCACTGTCAGAGATATCAGCTGCCGGGCACGGGAGAAATCCCGAATGTGCAGACTCAGAGACGCCAATCCTGGTTCAAACAGGGGCTGGTTTCAATGCTGTCGACCCTGGTGCTGATTCTGATGCCGAAATGCCCGGTCTGTCTCGCCGCCTGGGTGACGTTTTTCACCGGAGTCGGACTTTCACTGGCCGTTGCAGCCTGGCTCAGGCTGTTCCTGATCGTGGCAAGCTGTCTGGTGCTGACGCTGTTTGTGTTCCTGCGGCTGAAATTTTTCTTCTCTGCCCACCCGCTGACCGGCAGAGCAATGTTCCCTTACCGAAAACATTCTTAACCGAGGAGATTCACTATGAGTACCGAAAACGCTGTCGCCCATCCCGAGATTGTGACCCAGGAACAGTGGTTGAGCGAACGACTGGATCTGTTAACTGCTGAGAAGAAACTGACGCAGCAGCTGGACCGTGTCAATGCGCTGCGGCGTAAGCTGCCGATGGTCAGGCTGGAGAAGGATTATCAGTTCGACGGACCTGATGGCAAGCTGAGTCTGCTGGATCTGTTTGCAGGGCGTCGCCAGCTGATTGTCTATCACTTCATGTTTGCCCCTGACTGGGAGAAAGGCTGTGCAGGTTGTACGGGGCTGATCAATGCGATGGGGGATCTGTCGATGCTCAACGCTCGCGATACGACTTTTACTTTGATTTCACGGGCACCCCTGGAAAAACTGTTGAAGATGAAGGCCGATCAGGGCTGGGATCGGACCTGGGTTTCTTCCAATGGCAGCGATTTCAACTACGATTTCCATGTGACGCTCGATGACGAGATCATGCCGCCTCAGTACAACTATCGTTCCCAGGCAGAACTGCAGCAGCGCCAAACTGACGAACCCTATTTTCTAGCGGGTGAAATGCATGGCATGAGTGTCTTTTTCCGGATCAGTGCTGACATCTATCACACTTATTCCACTTTTGCGCGTGGCTGTGAAGGCCTGACGAATGCCTACAGCCTGCTGGATATCACGCCCTACGGTCGCCAGGAAGCGTTCGAAGACTCCCCCGTGGGTTGGCCACAGAAGCCAACGTATGGTTAACGAAGGAGACGCTGCAGAACAGAATGAGGAGGGAGTCGGTCAGACGTCAGTCAGTAGACGTATTTCCGGCTTCCCATTCTTCGACAGAAGCTTTCGATGCTTCCAGTCGTTTTTTATGTTGAGCTTTTTCGATCCGGTGACTTTTCCAGAGCACGACTGCAAACCAGACTACTGTCAAACAGAACATAATTGTAGATTCACTGACAGGTGGGTTAGCGATAAACTTAAGACCATTCAATAATACAATGTATGCTACAAGCATTCCTCCCAGAAAAGTGAGATATGAACGGGACTCTTTATCCGCACTGAGTTTTTGCGATACCATTCCCTGTTTGGGAGTGGAATAACGCATGGACAACCAGAGAATCATTGGCAGTAAAGGAGCAGACAAGAGGTGCGGTAGGTTAAACTTCCAGGCGGCAAGGATTCCCCCCACTGTAAATAATAGAATCCAAGGAATCAGAAGCCGGTCCCAGCGTTTCCTGATGAGCAGGACTTCATCATTATCCGGGACAGGCAGTGCCTGGGGATCATATCGCCTGAGTGGCAGCGCGACACGATGACAAAACAGATCCCAGCCCTCTTGATTTGGTTCGGGAATCTGCGCTCGAAGATATTCCACGATCCAGAGTCGATCTTCACACGGAAAGTTTTCAAGATAGATCGTGGTTTTATCAGTCAGGGTTTTCAGTTTGATACCACCAGAGGGGCTGGCGATCCAGCGGAGCTGTCTGATGCGTTCCGGGTCGAGTTCTTTTCGCAGCAGGACTCCCTGTTCAATAACCTTACTGCCTTGAATCGTCAGAGAAACGAAATAATAAGAAAGGAGCAGCCACAGAGAAATGCTCGCGAAAAAAGTGCAAATGGAACCGGCAAAGATTATTTGCGATATCTGGCGATCAGGGGGCGCTTCTGCCCTGATTTCCAGTATTATACCGATTGCCATGATTAAGGCTAGAATGAACCCTGCCACGCTCACATTTCGGTATTTTATTCGTAGCCGAAAGACTTTACACCCAGCCTCCGTTTCGTCATGTTCAACCATCTTGGGATTTCTCACATCCACAGGGCCCATGCACTTCTGTTGAGTGAATCTACTACTTAATCTCTATCTATGGTAACGCATGCTCGCTGCTGGTGGTTCATCACTTTTACGGAAAAACTGGAAACGATGTTCGACTTCCGCAAACCGGATCCCGCTCAGATTGACGACTTTATCGAAGTTCAGGCACAGCTGGAGTTGACCTACTCATCAATTGGAGCGACGCGGTCACCTGCACCGCCTGACGGCTTTCAGGTCGATCATAACCGGATTTGTCTGGGGCAGGGGCGAGCCGTTTATGAACAGGCGAAGCGGGCACTGCAGGACTGGCAGCACTTTCGGCTGAACTGGGTCAGTCTGCATCATCCCGACGCCTTGCCGGAGCCAGGACAGACCGTGGCGATCCTCGCGCATGCACTCGGTTTGTGGGTTCTGAATGCGAGTCGAGTGGTGTATGTGCTGGAAGAAACAGAGCCCGTTCAACGGTATGCCTTCGCGTATGGTACACTGCCCGAGCATGCGGAGTGTGGCGAAGAACGCTTTCAGGTGGAATGGCGGTCCGATGATGATTCGGTCTGGTATGATCTGTATGCTTTCTCACGACCGCAGCAGTTGTTATCGAAAATCGCTTATCCCTATGTGCGTCGCAAACAGAAACAGTTTGCCCGCGATTCGCTGCAGGCGATGAAAGCTGCGGTTGGAAATGATAAGAAATGACTCGCGAACAGAGTATCGTTATCTATATGATCGTTAAATGCAATCATTGCTGATGTCGTATACTGAGTACGTTTCAGCGATTAAAAGTATTGACTCGCAAGCCTGCAATGGAAAACAGAATGTCAAACGGTCATACAAGCCTACCACTTTATTCCCCAGTGCTCATTGTCGGAGCCGGTCCGACGGGGCTCTCACTGGCCGTGGAGTTGGCGCGACGGAATATTGAATGCCTGCTGATTGATCGTCGCCCGGAACCTTTGCCCTTTGATCGCGCAACGGTTATTCACAGCCGCTCACTGGAAATCTTTGAGTCAATGGGTGTCATCGATGTGTTTCTGGAGCAGGGGCATCTGATGCGAGGCTTTAATATCTTTGCCTATGGTCAGATCGTCGCCCAGACCGACTTCAACGGTCTGGAATGCCGGCATCCCTACGACCTGAATTTATCGGAAAATGAAACGGAAGAGATACTGACGGAACGACTCGTTGCGCTGGGAGGTGCCGTTGCCCGGGGTTGGGAGCTGAGCAGTCTGGAACAGAGCGAGTCGCATGTCACGGCGCAGTTACGGTCCACCAATGGAACCGAACAGACAGTGACAGCAGACTGGCTGGTAGGGACTGATGGAATTCACAGCCGGGTTAGAGAATCCTGTGGAATTGATGTCGACGGCCATCGCTATCTGCGGCGCTGGGGAGTGATCGATGGCCATTTAAAAGACTGGCAACATGCTCCGGACCGGGCGGCGATTCAGATTGAAGCACCCGCTTTGAATCCGATACCGCTGCCACGGGGGCGCTGGCGGATTTATTTCCGGGCCGATGACGAGATGGATAATGAGGTGCTACTGGAACAGATCAACGCCGGTCTCGAGATCCTGTCTCCGGGTTCCCGGCTGCATGAACCGGATGAACCGATGTTGTATCATACCTATCGGCAGTTAAGTGCCCACTATCAGTCGGGACGGGTTCTGCTGGCCGGTGATGCCGCTCATGCCTGCAGCCCCATTGAAGGGCATGGCATGAATATGGGTATTCACGACTCGTTTAACCTGGGCTGGAAACTGGCGCTCGTCATTCAGGGGACGGCGGATGCGAAACTGCTGGAAAGTTATGAGCAGGAACGACGGCCGGCGGCTGCCGCCGTTGGTGCTTCCGGCGATATCGCTGAGGAGCTTCGGAGTATTCCCAACGATCCTGCTTCTGTGGAGCGGGTTAAGCGTGCGTTGTGTGTGATGTTAACAACATCCCGGGGACAGTTGCAGGCGGCCCAGGCAGAATCCGAGCTGGAATTTCACTACCGCGACAGTCCCCTGGTGAGTGGTTATCATGTTGCAGGCGACGAGGCCCGGCAACACTGGTTCGGGCCACTCCCCGGCGATTGCACTCCCGATGCCGGCCCACTTCTAAAGTCTGGTTCTGCTGAAGCCGTTCAGTTGAGCCAGTTGATCTGCAACGAGGGACACAATCTACTCTGGATGGCCACGGATCAGACCGAGGTTCCTGATTTCGAAAATTTCCATCACATTCTGCAAGCCTGTGGTGAGTTTTGGATCATCTCAACTGCTCCGCCACCAGAGTTCCTGCCGGAATCATCTCTTCAGGAATGCTGGCTGCATGATGTCGAAGGAAAGGTACATGCGCGGTTTGGTGTGATCGATGCCAGCCTGTTTCTGATTCGCCCCGATGGGCATATCGCATTTCGCAGTGAACCACCTGAGCTGGCGCGCGTCGCCAGTTATTTTGAGAACCTGTTCAATTAGCGCGTTGAATTTCGAGTTCAGCGTGCGAAAAGTGCCGGGAATCTCCCATCGACTGGTATAGCAGACAACATCGCTCGATCTCGGAATTCGAGGATGCTGCCTGCCCCAAGGAGTTACACCATTTTCGTCTTGGATCGATTCCCGGCACAGCGATGATGTGGACCATCAGCACACATTTAACCTGCGCCCCGTTTTACTGTAACGTCTCCCAGGCTGTTTGGTACGAGTCAAATAGATTGGAAATCGCTCAGATTCTACAGGGTGAACTCTAACTATTAGGGTCTTTCGTTCGTGTGGTGTCCGGGTTCAGTCTCCCTTTGATCTTATACAGGGCTGCCTTCTTTTCATCGGTATCGATAATCCCGTCTCGGTTGGTGTCGAGTGTGCGGAACAGTCGCTGCAGAGAGCGTGGAACTTCGTCTGGACTGACGACGGTGTCCAGATTGGTATCCAGTCGCTTGAAGATATCTTCGTTCAGTCCAAGTCCATTGACGTCGGAACGGCCGCTGAGCATTTTGGTGCGATCGATGACGGCCAACTGTTCCATGCGGTTCAAAACGCCGTCACCATTGGCATCGGCGTCTTTTACTTTGGATCGCATTTTAGGAGGAACTTCATTGCCGACGATCATGCCATCCCGGTTCTGATCCAGACTCAACATCATCTGTGTGACCAGTTCTGCGGTATCCGTGGTGGTAGTCTGCGTCCCTGTCATGCCTCCTCCGCCACGCATCATACTGCCACCCATCTGCGCACCTCCACCTCCCTGCTGGCACTGACCTCCTCCGCCCCCTTGCTGACCCATCTGTTGGCCTCCGCCGCCTCCACCACCGCGGGGGCCGCCTCCTCCTCCTCTACCACCGCCTCGCTGGGCAAAGGAATCGGTGGCAAACATGGTTAATGCCAGAATTGTGAGCAACATACTGAGTTTTCGCATACGTAAAATCCCCCTATCGGACAACAGGTGTCAAACTAAAAAATACAGTTGGCCCGATACTGCAGTGGATTGCTCGCTTAATAGCGTCAGCTGCTGGAAACTGAAGTTTCCAAAACGAATGTTTTAAGACAGGAATAAATACATGGACTCATGGTCTGAGCTGTATGTCATAATATAATAACAGTTTATGAGAGCGGATGCTGTCGTTTCGAATCAGGATCTCACCCCCTGTTTATTAAAACGCAAACCGAAATGGTATTGCTACCAGCGTTTTGCAAAAAGGGGAAACAAATTCCGGCATTAACTGATAAAGAGAGACATACCGTTCGACTGGGGCTCAATGTGTTACAATGGTAGCTGAGATGTATGTATCCATCGCATAAAGAAACATTAGTATGATCGTTGTCAAAAACAGAGACTGGAATCGTAATTACCGGGAAATTGTCATCGACAGTATCTATGACTCTTTTCCCCCGCAATCACACTTTGCGGACATTGATGGCGAACAGTTAGTCCATGCCCGGGGGGATGACTACGATGAAATCATCCGGGATTTTTCAGGGAAGACCTGGGATCAGCTGGATCACAGGTTGATCTCAATTCACCATGAAGCGCCGGTATTCATGTCATATTGGGGGTTTCTGAAATTTCTTCCTGCCTGTTTAGTCGATTTGTTTGACGACGATACTCAGGTTATACATTCTGTCTGGAACCGACTGCTGGAACTGGAAAATGAAAGTACTGTCATTCCTCAGAGCAATGAGTTAAACAACGACCAGCGTATCTGCTGTATCCTGGCATTTGTCAGAGTCACCGATTTCCCCCTGGACACGACAATGCCCGCGCGGACACCGGAAGAATATTATCACAATCCCACTCCGGAGGCGGCATTCAACGTCTTGACGCTGGGACTGCATCATGAACGCATCACTGCCATCCGTGAACAGATTGAAATGATCAATGACAGCTTCGTAGGAGAACGCTGGGACAGCGGGTAAACTGGCTGAACACTATGCAGTCAGGATGCCACGCGATTATTGATGATGCGGAATCGATAGTTCAATCGACCCGGATGGTGAGTTTCAGTGTTACTTTGGTCGGGCTCAAGCAGCGAAATTCATCGCAGGCCTGATATTGCACATGACTGCTGATTTCATATTCACCAGGTTGAGTATCCTGTTTGACCTGAATCATTTGTAAAAACTCGACCTGACCTGAATAAACGGGATGACTGTCGGCTGACTGGGATCGACCGGACGGGGGAGCCTGCCAGTCCCCTTGAGTCTCAAAACCTTCAGGCAGTTCCAGTTTGAGTTGCGTAGCGACATTTTCGGGTTGTGCATCCAACGCCCGAATCTCCCACAAGGGGGCAATATCAAACTTCAATGTCACTGGGAAGCTTGCTCCCGGTTTTACTTCTTGATGTGGAATTTCAAGCAGAACTGCAACCTGCTGACTCTCCACGCGATCAGAAACCACAGTCTGATTTGTCTGCTGACGCTCCGGTGGCAGCGCAGTTTCCACCTCAGGTTGATTCACAGTGGTGCTGCTTTCCGGAATCACTTTCTGTTCAGAAGCCTGCTCACAGCCTGAGACTGTCAACAGAAAACAGCCCAGGCAAATCAGCGACAAGGTGGCATTGATACCGGAAACGGGGTGGCGTTTCAAAGACAGAGCGTTCATTATTTCCTCAAATACAGCCAGACGTAACCGTGGGACTTTGCCAGATCGAAACTGCGGTTTCCCTCGCCGCGCATACTTGCCAGGAAGGGACGCATCTGCTTAACGAATTCCGCATCGTATTTCTCACTCGCTTTGGCTTCAGGGCTGTCTTTGAGGGCCTTATAAGCTTCCGACCATTCTTTGGTTGCTTTGTCACTATAAAGTTCATCACCGGGATAGCGTTTTTTGAAATCCTCCCGCAAGGCTTCGATTTTTTTGCCATACGCTTTGCCGATCGTTTCCGCTTCGGACAGTATGCGCTCAACCTGTTTTTTTTCATCTTTCGTCAGGTCTTTACGAAAATCGTAAGTCGTAGTGAAATCACCGAGAATGAGATCCAGTTTGCCATCCTGGTTATAGTCGACGACTTCAATTTGCGCGCGAATGCCGGGAACAATCTCATCTTCATTCCAGATTACCTGGTTATAGCCGTTCCCGTCATGTTTGGAGATGAGGGTTTTTCCTGCTGCAAACTGAGGTGCGGTTTTCGAGCCTGTATTGCGAAACCAGGTGACGCTTCCTGCATCACTGCCTGCCAGGATGTCCCACAAACCGTCCTGGTCCCAGTCGGCGATAACCGGGCAGCAGTGTTTTTCTACCTCCAGCGGTTTTCCGCCGGCTTCAACGGTCTGATTCTCATCAGCAAAGGCATACTTTTTCGCATCTCCTTCATTGAGGCGCAGTTTCAGGTGACCGTCAAAGCAGCCAATCAGCAGATCGAAATCACCGTCTGCGTCCCAGTCTACAGGAGCGTAAAAACTGCCGAATGACTGATAGTCCTGTTTCTGTTTGACACTGCTGCGGATGGGGACGCCCGCTTTATCTTTCAGTTCGACGGGTGCGGCGAATTTGTGATCGGGCAGTCCACGAAAATAGAAGCAGGTACCCGGATCATAAGAACTGCTGATGAAATCCCGGATGCCATCGTCGTCCAGATCGACAAAACGGGGTTGCCCGCCGACACAGCAGTAGATGTTGACTTTTGCGTCTTTGCCATCCGCCTGAACTTTCCCCATATCCATATAAACCGGGGCATCACTGCGTCCCACATTTTTATAGTAACGAAAAGTGCCACTGAAATCGCCCACCATCAGATCTTTGAGGCCATCGCCGTCCAGGTCTTCAATACAGGGGCTGCTGTGTCCCCAGGCGGCGCCGGTATCGATGAATTTTCCCTCTGCTTTCAGACGAACCGGTTGTTCAAACTGGTCATCCGCAAAGATCGGAATGGAAGAGATCAGATAGAAACAGAAGACGCACAATTGAAGCAGGCGGTGTGAAGTCATCGAAAATCCTCGCAGATGGTTAAGATGATGTTTCAGTTGTTCCGTAAAATCCTCTCACCGTAAAGAGAGTCCGTGTGCCTGCCTGATTGTCTGTTTATTTATCATTTTTAATGGAGATTAACGGAATTGAATCAGCTGCGTTTCAGGCTACTGTAGTTGATTCGCCAGATCAACTGCGATTCAGGAATTCTGACCAATGAAATTTAATGGAAAATCTGTCGATTCGATGGGAAAGGGGGGAAACGAATTCTGTTCTGTGTTCCCACTGAGTTGCTGGAAGGTTATGATACATAAGCCTTTGAGGTTCAATCTTCACTCGAATGTAAGGACCAGCGGTTATCATGAAACGTGCCTCGCAGTTTTTAGTAATGTTATTAACCTGTCTGCTGGTAACCGCTGTTGCGTCTGCGGAACGACTGGTGCTGGTGAGCGCTTCCTATCAGAAGGACCTTCTGGCAATCTGCTCTGCAGATGGTAAGGTGCTCTGGACTTACAAAACAGCAGGACCGAAGAAAGGACACGCCGGCCATCACGATGTGCAACTGCTGCCTGATGGTAATATCCTGTTTCACGATAGCTGGACCGGCTTAAAAGAAATCGCCCTCAATAAAAAAATCGTCTGGACTTACGATTCCGCAACGATGAATGGCAATGCCGGTAAACGAGTGGACGTACATGCCTTTTCCCGACTTCCCAATGGGAACACGGTGATTGTGGAAAGTGGCGTGGGACGGATTATTGAAGTCGATCAGGACGGCAAACTGGTGCATCAGTTCCCTCTCAAGAAAGGGGGGACGCAATCCACCCGTCTGATGCGAATTACGCCTACGGGGACATATCTGGTCTGTTCCGAGCAGCCTGGTGTGGTGACCGAATACAATCGGGACGGCGAAATTATCTGGGACTACCTGATCAAAACCCGCGTGTATGGCGCGATACGATTAAAGAACGGTAATACGCTGATCGCATCCGGCAGTGGGAACAGCATTCGCGAAGTGAATCCCGAGAAAGAGACGGTGTGGGAGATCCAGGGGAAAGTGCCAGGGACGGAGATCGAACTCAAATGGACGACCTGTCTGCAGGAACTGGAGAACGGCAACATCGTGATTGGCAACTGCCATGCCGGTCCAGAGAATCCGCAAATCATTGAACTGGACGCCGACCGCAACGTCGTCTGGCAGTTTAACGAATTTGATCTGGTCGGCAACGGGCTGGCCTGCTGGCAGATTCTTAATGATTCTCAATCCTCACTGATCCGCAAACAACTTAAAGCACAAAAACCATGAGTATTTCCACTTACAACTCGATTCTGTTCGCCCTGCAGATTGGTGCGTTTGTCGCCATCTGTGTGATGATCGTTTCGTTTTTCGGCATGATCATTCAATGGACGACACCCCGACGGGGCCGCCACATCCTGCGACTACTGCTTTCTCTGGGGATCATTGTCGGCTGCATCGTTGTGCAGCAGGCGATTTTCTGGAAGATGTTGATCCCCAAGATGCGTGAACAGCAAATAGCAGAGCATGAAGCGGGACGTGCGAAACAACTTGATGAATCATCTGTTCTGAAGGTAGGGGACGAGGCTCCTGAATTTACACTCACGATGACGGATGACAAAGAGTTTTCATTAACACAGGCGCGCGGCGATGTGGTGCTCATCAATTTCTTCGCGACCTGGTGTGGACCCTGTCGCGTCGAACTGCCACATATTCAAAAAATCTGGGAAGCACGCAAAGAGAATCCCCGATTTCGACTGCTGGTGATTGGTCGCGAAGAAACGATGGAAACGGTGAAACTGTTTTGTGAAGAGAACGGTTTCACATTCCCTGCGGCCCCCGACCCGGATCGTGTCGTGTTTTCGATGTTTGCCCACGATTTGATTCCACGCACACTGGTCATTTCACCGGAAGGAAAAATCATCTTTTCCCAGGCCGGTTTTTATGAACCCGATGTTCCGCAGCTGGAAGCACTGCTGGATGAACAACTGGCCGGTCTGCCAGAAGAGAAAAACGAAGCGGTTGCAGAGTAAGCTAAACAGAGCGTTGTTTAGCTATTTTGAATTCTTCGCCGCTAATGCTTTGTCGATTTGTTCGCTGATGATGTATTCCATGATCCGCAGGCTGACACGGGCTCCTTCTTCCAGGGAGAGTTCTTCTGAAGAATCCAGGGAAATTGATAGTTTATCTGCTGCATTCTGGAAGTACATCTCGCCGAGTTCTCCATCCCAGAAATGCGGACCGAAGATCACGCGACCATCCGAATCGATCAGGTAAAAGCTGAGATCGAGAATACCGCCATGATATTGAAAATTGGTGGCGCCTCCCACTTGTGCTGATTGATCAATGGCGGCGTGCGTTTCAAAACCTCGGAACTGGTGGAAGGCGCGAATCTTATCCTTGCTGGTGCCAGGGGGATAGAGTTCCAGGAAGACGACTTCTTTTTCGGCGTATTTCGTATGGAATGCCTTAATTGTCTGTTTGAGCATCTCAAGCCACTGCTGATTTTCCGCTGGAATCTGTTCAAAATCAAAATGCATCACATCGCCCAGAAATAACAGAACCACAACTTTGCCGCGGAAATCTGCGAGATTCCGTGTTTTTCCATCCACCCACTCCTGAATCTGCAGGGGAGGTGCCTGCTCAAGGAAGTTGACGAATTTTGGAGCTTCAGGTTCAGGCTCAGGAGGCAGGGGGTGTGTCTTCCCCGTTACATATTTCTGCCCGTCAATCTTGTTTTCATAAACAGTTCCTTCTGGAAACTGGAGTGCCAGCGTTTCTGGCTCAATCGGTTGATTGGCTTTGATGCTGACGACTTCCCAGGTTTTACAGCGACCCTCTATGACGGGGATAGGTAGCTGTGCTAGCTTCGCCCGCTCTTCGGGTTTCAATTTATCAGACCGCTTTTGCTGTGTGGGGTAGTCCAATGTGTATTCCTGGTACTTAATTCGTACAGGGTAGAAACTGTTCGCCACCTGTTGGATCTCGAGTGTCTCCAGGTGGTGACTCAAGCCTGAGATCAACTTGTTCGACGGATCAACCACCCCCCATTCAATGCGTAAGGGAAGATAGCCACGACTGGGATCGATCCAGGCACGCATCCGCCAGCGCGACTCCTGCGAGCGTTGAGGATAGGCGCTGAAACTGTCAACCAGAATGACGGATTGGCCGTTCACCTGGCTTCGACCTACGATGTTGTATTGATCGGGAAATTTTGACATGGATTCATCGAGTGAATACGTGGGTAGTTTCTCATCCCATCGGTATGCCTTCAGACCCAACGGCGCACTGGTGTGAAGGGAAGGTATCTCCTTCAGTTGATTTCCAATCGAAGCCTGCAGGGAACTGCGTTCTTTATTCCTGCCAAGCCAGTGCCTGAGGGGAGGCTGGTTGGTTTTTGACCAGGAGATGAGCTTGATCGAATCATAGTGCTGATTCAGATTCTCCGGAGGCCAGACAGGCCCTTGATCTAATTTGGGATTCTGCTGTCGTTCACTGTCGGACCAATAGGGCCAGCGCTGGTGGAATGAGGAACCATCGGTCCAGAAATAGCGTTGCTCGACTACTTTTTCTCGCAGTCGTTCCTGGATGGCTTCGGGAGTCAACTGTCGTTCAAGTTGCTGTTGCTTCAGTTGTAATGAAATATCCATAAAGCGAAATTCATCTTCACTGGGGACTTTGCCGTCCACAGTGATCTCGCTGCGATCCAGATTTGGAAACCGTTTAATCGCCTCCAGCTCAAACTGATCTCGTGTGATACAATTCATGTTCTCTTGTGATAACACTCGATAAGTCATCTCAATGGGCAGGAGATTCTGAAGATTTGCGTGGTACCCATTCAGGATCTCTTCCACAGTTGGCAATGTATCTATTGCGACTGCTGTTTCAGATTCCGTTTCTGTTTCCGTTTGAGAATGTACGGCGATAGGCGCAAAGGGGAGCAGTAGCAGTGCCAGCACTGCGATTCCTGTTTTGAATGGTCGCGAGAGACGACAGCGAACGGAGTCACGCATAATGGATTTCAACCGTTGCTCCAGAAAATGTTGTGAACCCATGCCTGTAGCCGCGGTGATCTGCTGTGATTGTGAGACGAATCCCATGGCTTTCACGAGGACTTCGGCATAAGCACGTCGCAGGTCCGGCAGTGTTTGAATGACCCAGGCATCACAGCAGGCTTCTTCCGTGATGCGAATTTCCCGACGCAGCCACCAGAGTAGCGGGTTCCACCAGTAAACTCCAGTGGCCAGCAGTTCCAGCAATCTTACCCAGTGATCGCGGCGTCGATAGTGGGCCAGCTCATGTAATAAAAGTGTTTCCCGCTCTGCCTGATTCAGTTGTGCAAGCAGTTTTGCAGGTAAGATGATGCGAGCTCGACTGTAGAAGACCCAGAGCAGCGGAGAAATATTGGCTGAAATCAGTTCGACACGCGGCACCGACTTTAAGCCGATCCGTGCTGCCAGGGATGAAGTCTGTTGAATGAGGTCATGTGACGCCGGTTGAGTATGTCGTAATCGTTGCTGAAAACGAAGAATGCGAATTCCCGTCAACAGAAAACAGACAAAGCTTCCGGTTCCCCAAGTGAGTATAAGAGCGGTCAGGAAAGAAATCTCACGCAGCCTGTTCCACGGAAGGAAGCCGGTCATCCAGTGGGAGTCTGCTGTGTGTTTACTGGAATCAGCCTGTTTATTCTGTAGATCGATTAACTTTGATTGAGCTGTGGAGTCCGATTCTGCAGGATGTTCTGACAGGTTTTTCAAAGGAGCCCGCGATTGCTGTAAAGAGGATGACTCCACAACTGATAAGAGTTCCTGCTTGTCTGAATGATTGGTGAGTGTGTCTGCCTGTTCTCCGTTCGAATTTTTTTCGTCGAAAACTGATTCCGCCGGAAACAGTTCGATTTGGGGCTGCCAGTACGCCGGCGTGATGAGCTTGACGAGAATCAGGACCAGCAACAGGTGCAAAACAGCCGGGTTTTTGATCCAGCGTCGTAGCAGCATCACCACGGCAAACAGGCCACCTGCAATCAATATATTACTGAGCATTCCATTCAGCATTGGATTCATAACCATCTCCCTATGGTTTTTTGTTCTGTTTTGCCAGATCGTCGATCAGATCCATCAGCACTTTCTGCTGCTTTCTGCTGAGATCGTGATGTTGTGCCAACTGCGTCAGCAAGGGGGTGAGTGAGCCTTCACAGAGCGTTTCTGCAACTTCCTGCAATCGTCGCCCGACCAGATCATCGCGGTCAATCGTGGCTGTATAAGCGAACGCGATGCCTGCGGGCTCACGTTGCACACAGCCTTTTGCTTCGAGGCGTTCCAGCAGTTTTTTGACGGTTGAGTAATAGGCGTCTACACGCTTCGGTTCCAGAATTTCTGTTATCCCGCGAATTGTGAGCGGTCCTTGACACCAAAGTACCTGCAGAACACTCAGTTCGGCTTTCGTGACATCGCGTGATTTATTGGCCATGATTACCTCACCAGAACATAGGACATGCTGTCGCAGGTAAGGGTAGGACATGCTGTCTCAGGTGTCAAGATCTGCTTTGAGCAAATTGGGGAGAGCAGAACGAAATCCCGTTTTCGTGAAATGTCAGCCATGAAAGCAGCACATCGGAAATCCTCGGCGTGTTGTTTTGCTGTTCTTAGTGAACCACTTATTTACCTTCAGCTATGTTCCCATTTCCTGAAACAGGAAGTCCGGGGATGATGCTTGACTGAGAGATACCCAAAAAATATTCAGATTCCGATTGACTCTCATGCAAAATGCATTAACATCTAATGCAGAATGAATGAAAGAATGGGTTTATGCTTATCCCGAAATCAACAGGAGCGGAAAGTGCCTGAAATCGATATTGATGTGACTGACACCGAAATGTCTGTACTGGAAATACTCTGGGAGCATCCGGGGGGAATTCCTGTGCGGGAGATCGTGTTGAAACTGTATGGTAGACACGAACATTCTCTGCATGGCGGAGTGAAGAGTTTTCTCGATCGCCTGCTGGAGAAAGGCCTGGTGGCCGTTGATAAAAGTGGTTTTGCGCATCGCTTTTCAGCTGTTCTGGATCGGCAGGAATTCGTAGGGCTGCAGTTAAAGAAGATGGCGGAAAGTCACTTTGGTGGTTCCCTCACACCAATGTTGCTCTCACTGGTAGATCAGGTCAAGCTGAATGAAAAACAACGAGCTTCGATCGAGAAAATCATCAAAAACATCAAAGACTAAGGAATATTCCGATGGGGTATCTGATGTATTGCCTGCTCTGGAATCTGATGTTCGTAACCGTGGCGTCGGTATTGGTTTATCTGCTGGGTTTCACTCGCAGTCTCGATGAACGACCGGCATTACGGCATGCACTCTGGCTGCTGGTGTTATTAAAGTTCGTGACGCCACCTCTGTGGGCGGCTCCACTGCTCCCGGCTGTGCAGGCTGAACAGTCAATGCCGTCTGTTGAACAACAGGTGGCGGAAACAGATCGCGTGACGAAAACTCCGATCCATCCAGTTACGGAGGAATCTGCCGGGTTCTCAGTTCATCAAAGTATACGCACCAGAGACAGGAATCTGACCGTTTCGATGATTTCACAGATACTCGTCGGTCTAAGCTTGATTGTGACGTTCATTATGGGAGGGCTGGCGGTGATCCAATGGTCTCGTTTGAAAAAACTGTCGACCCATTTTATTGAGCCAGATCAACGCCTCGTCGAAATGCTGAAACGCGTCTGCCAATCATGTCATCTTTCGAAAACGCCAGAACTGGTTGTGGTCAACACGATTTGTTCTCCCATGTTGTGGGCAGGGTTCCGTCGTACAACAATTATACTGCCACAGGCAATTGCAGAAACTTTAAATGAGGAACAGCTGCAACAGGTTCTGGCGCATGAAATTGGACATCTGGTTCGTAAGGACTATCTATCCGGGCTGCTGGCCTTTGGCGTCATCAGTCTGTTCTGGTGGAACCCGCTGGCCTGGCTCGCACGTCGGGAAATGTTTCTGGCAGCGGAAACCTGTTGTGATGCATTTGCGATTTCGGTGACGTCCGGCTCGCGCCAGTCATATGCCAGAACACTGTTGGCTGCAGTTGACTTTACGAATCGTGACCGATCTGTGTTACCAGTCTGGGGGACACGGTTTATAGAATCCCGATCTTTAGAGAGGAGAATTAAAATGGTTGCCCGTTCTCAAGTTAAAAGTGTATTAACTCATTCGCATCGTGGAGTCATCGTATGCCTGAGCCTGGTGGTTCTTGTGATAGTACCTGTGCGGGCAGAAAAAATTATGATTACTCAGACAGAAAACGCGACAGAACAGGAACAGGATATCAGACTTCAGGCTGACAGACTTCAACAGGAAAAAGTAGTCGTTCTGCCTAATACCAGGTCAGCAAATTTGCCGACTATCGCGAATGTGAAACTGATTTCCTGGTCGGGTGCTGAAACATCGAGTCGAGCTTATTTCTTTGAAACAGCTCAGGCTGCAGAATCATTTGCCAATCTGGTTAAGGCATTTCAGATTGCAGACCAGTTTAAAATCGAAATTTCAGAAACAAAACCCATGCAGACCGATCAGGATAAACGGATTTGTATTATGCCGGCGGGCTACGCCAGGCAACTGGGGCTGGATGGAGATAAATATGTGTTGTTGCAAGGCACACGTGCGGCACATTCACATCTGGAAAAAGTCGTGAGTACACTGAAAAAGTGACAAAAAAATGTTCTAGCCGTGTGGCGTTGAGGGAGTTTATTTTACGTATTTCAAAGGAGATGAGAGATGTTCGCTCAGAACAGAAGCAGACATGTCACGTTCCGTTTGTTACGGAGCTTTCTAACAGTTTGTGGAATCATTCTGCTGACAGGACTTCTGCAGGCACAAACAGACTCGAATTCTTCAGTTAAAGAGAAAGCGAAACCGGGGACGAGCGCATATCATCAGCCAGGTATTGCCGATGCCAGACTTGTTGTCTGGGGAGTCGATACTTCAATCAGAGCCTACTACTTCGATACCAGCCAGCAGGCAGAGTCATTCAGTCAAGCGATTAAAGAATTCCAGATTGCGACACCTTTTAAACTTGTGGTTACGAAAGCCGAACAATCGAAGGTCGATTATGACAAACAGAGAGTGGTGTCTCCCCCGAATTATGTGGAACAGATAGAGCGTAAAAACCAGGTGTTCGTATTACTGGAAGGCACGCGCAGGCAACATTCTCAAATCGAATCGGTGATGCGAGCCGTCGGACGTGATTGAGGGGCTCACTTCAAAAAGACTGACGAGACGGAAAAGCCGGAGTAAAGTATCAGCTCTTTCATCGGCAGACGAATTTTAACACCGACATTGATACCGCGAAGCAGAATATTCAACGTGTTCACAGAAGTTCCTCTCCATAAGAATCGTTCATGATTCCGGACTAAACTCAGTGACGGTGGATGATCCACATTCTACAGTCAGAATCGACGATTCGGGCACTTCCTCCCAGTGGTCGGTTAAATCGTCCAGTGGTTCCGAGACGACAATCACTGCGTCTTCAGGGAGAATTGCATAGGTCCCGTCCAGGTCATGCAAGGCTCTGAGGTGGCTACTGTGATACAATGTGCGCGACTGTCGATTGCCCGAATAACGAACTGCCCAGATTCGTTCACCGTCGGAGACGCAGGCGCTGAAATAGATGGCTCCTACGATCCCGGCGGCCTGGCGGGCCTGTTCGACGTGCCCTATTGTTCTGGCGAGAGCCTGGGGGGCATCGTCTTTTAAACCGAACGTCAACGCCAGGTAAAACAGGAGTTCCGAATCGGTAGAGCCTTCAATCGACAGGAACAGATCAGGGTCGACGTCAAACAGCAGCTGGCGTTTGAGCGAATGAAATTCAGGAATGGAGCCGTTATGCTGAAACAGCCAGTTCTGATAGTTGAAGGGATGGCAGTTGGTGTTCTGGACCGGTGTGCCTGTTGAAGCACGCACGTGTGAGAGGAACAGACCCGAATGAATGTGTTCGGCCAGATGCAGGAAATTGGTATCATTCCAGGCAGGGTGTGTGTCGCGATAAACGCCTGGCGTCGGATCATCGCCATACCAGCCCACGCCGAATCCATCGCCGTTCAGACTTTCCACGTTCTGCGTGGCGTGGCGGCTCTGGTCGATCAGCGAATGATTGGGGCGGGTCAGAACATCACTCAGTCTAAGAGAGGGACCGGAATAAGCGAGCCAGCGGCACATGCGGGAATCTTTCTAAAACTCGAATGATGTGAACTCAATGCATCTGTTCGAACGATTTGTGATGGATCCAATTAATGTCAGGGGGAAGCTGTATTCACCTCGACGTATCGTATCATCATCTCAGCCTCCTGGGTCCCGAAGGTTGAGACCACCTGTTCGAAGAGTTTTTGACGGGTACTTTTATTGGGGACTGTACCTACCAGATAAACCTGAGCTGCTGAGGAGTAATCAGTTTTGAGATCTGGATAGTTGCCAGAGGCGAGTAGCGATTCGAGTCTTTCAATTTTTTCCGTAGTCTGTCGTTGCGTCGATCGTAATTCTTCAATAAGGGCTCCCATTACGAATGCGATTGTGCTGAAGATAACCGTCAAAATAAGGGTCGCTGAAATCCAGCTTAAAATCGGGATCCAGGACCGGCTGGTGGGAGGATGTGACAGTTTTTGTTCTGGAGTTGTTTCGGGAGTAGTTTGGCTGTGGTCCCGTAATGCAACCCAGGCGAGAACTCCTAAAGCGAGAAGCAATCCGACGCCGGTTCCCTGGGTTGCCCCTAATCGAATGCCGCCAATGAAGGGATCAATTCGGGCTGCCCGCCCGGAGAAGAATACGGAATCGTAATAGTTTGGAAAGATAATGCTGATCCACAAGCTGGCGAGGCCGCCCAGTATGGCAAAAGTGACACAACTGAGTAAGACCGTCCAGAAAGATTCTTTCGCTGTCATGTATCTGGTATCCCAAGAGTGAAGTGTAACACCTGCTGAGTGATTCTAATCAAATGGAACAATCCGGGCAATAAAATACTAACGGGAACAGCGACTTGATTAGACAGCAGCATCTGCAGACTGGTATATTAGGATTCTTAAACCATCACCGGTTTTATTTCCCGTTCGGAGAATTCTGTATTAGAAAGATCGTCACACCATGAGTTCGCATTTAATCCGCTCACTGCGACTGGCTGTTATTTTCTGTCTTGCTCTTTTTCTCAGTGTCGCCAGCTTACAGGCTGCGCGCTTTCAGAACCAGCAGGTCAAGCCTCCGAATATCGTGGTGTTTCTCGTGGATGACATGGGGGTGATGGATACGTCGGTCCCCTTTCTGACGGACTCGAAAGGACAACCGAAACGTTATCCGCTCAACGATTATTATATTACACCCAGTATGGAACGACTGGCGAAGCAGGGGATTCGCTTCAATCATTTTTATGCGATGAGTGTCTGTTCGCCGACGCGCATCTCGATCATGTCAGGTCAGAATGCCGCACGGCACCACGCGACCAACTGGATCAACCCTCAAAAAAATAACGCGGGGCCACAGGGACCTCCCGACTGGAACTGGGCAGGATTGAAGAAAGACGACGTGACCTTACCGCGTCTGCTGGAGAAAGCCGGTTACCGTACGATTCATGTGGGGAAAGGGCACTTTGGGGCTGATGGATTTCCCGGAGCGGAACCGCTCAATCTTGGTTTTGATGTCAATATTGCCGGTTCTTCATTTGGGGCACCGGGCAGTTATCATGGCATGAAGAAATTTGGCCTGGGAACCAGGCGGGCTCATCAGGCAGTCCCTCATCTGGAAAAATATCACGATACCGATATCTTTCTGACCGAAGCGCTGACAATTGAAGCCAATGCGACTCTGGCCGAAACCGTCAAAGCGGACCAGCCTTTCTTCCTGTATATGGCACATTACGCCGTACATGCCCCCTTTGATTCCGATCCTCGTTTCGCCGATCATTATAAGGACTCGGATAAACCGAAAAATGCACAAGCCTTTGCTACGTTGATTGAAGGCATGGATAAATCGCTGGGTGATATCATGAATCAGCTCGAAGCATTAGGCGTCGCTGAGAATACGCTGATCTTCTTCCTCGGGGATAATGGCTCGGATGCACCGCTGGGACATGAGCACGAAGTGGCCTGTGCCGCGCCGCTCCGTGGGAAAAAAGGGGCCCACTATGAAGGGGGCATGCGTGTGCCGTTCATCGCTGCCTGGGCCAAGCTGGATCCCTCGAACTCCAATCAGAAGCTGCTGCCGATCCCCCAGGACGCGCTTCAGACGCAAATTGCCGCCGTCCATGATCTGTTTCCTACGATTCTCAAGGTTACCGATGTCAAACCGCCTCAAGGTTACATCGTGGATGGTCAACCGCTCAATCAACTGCTCACAGGCCAGCCAGATAAAACTCACCGGGATACCTTTCTGATGCATTATCCCCACTCGCCACACCGCAGTAATTACTTTACCGTTTACCGCGATGGTGACTGGAAAGTCATCTATCACTACGTGCCTTCAAAAGATTCCGAAGACTCGCATTATCAGCTGTATAACCTCGCTAAAGATCCGTTTGAGCAGCATAATCTGGCGGTATCAGAGCCTAAACAGCTCAAGCGCATGATGCAGGCGCTGATGGAAAGTATGGAACAGCATGCAGCGCTCTACCCCGTCACCAAAGACGGGAAACAACCGCTGAAGCCGTTAATGCCCTGATTGTTTTGGGAAGACTGCTGAGGATTCCGTGTTCAGAAATCGTTTCCCGGCAACTCAGTCAATCAACTGGGAAAACAGGGAAGGGGCTCCAGTTGCTTGAAACTGGAGTGGCGGTAGAGTGATTTTAGCAGGGATGCGTTGACAGGCGTCTGTTGGGTTCTGTTCATTAAAGAAGTCGGTCAGGTATTTCAGAAAGCGGGGATCGAAACTCGCAGCGTGCTGGTTGGCCGCGTGAGTCCCTCCCTCGACGGTGAGCAGATGCCCGCGGGGGAAGTACTTCAACAATTCTTCCGCATTTTCAACAGGCGTCGATAAGTCCAGCGTCCCATGAATGAGCAGCACTGGTGTCTGGCTGATCTCAAATTGACGAAAAGCATCATCCACTACAGGCGTGGGAGTCACCTTCCGTGTAGCTGTATAAAACCAGTTGACATCACCTAACCAGCGACGGGCTGCTTCGTGATCCAGTTCGAATTGACGTTTGTCGGTAATACCCAGACTGTGGTCAATCAATGTCAGTTGCAGGTTATATCGCTTTACCTCAGGTCGATCATCGATAATCTTCGCTGCCAGATACTGGTAATCCTGATCATAAAGTTCCAGTACCATTTTCGGCCAGAGTTCGAGCATGTTGCGGGAATGGAGGCGTGAATTCAAAATCGGTTTTGTCAGGTAGTAACGAACATCATCGACGCCGATGACAACCTCAGTTGTTCCACCTCGACGCGGATGTTTGCCGCGCACGCGTACCGGCTGATTCTCCAGCCGTGTCAGCACGGTCTTTAAAGCTCCCAGTAATCCTGCTTCTGGCAGTTTGATCGTTCCGGAAGCACGGAGTTCGTTTTCGACTCGCTGGAAGACGTTCCAGATCCCGTTGGCACTGTCATAGGTATGATTGAGCGGTTCTACCCCCGACAGCAGCATGCGTTCGACCTGTTCGGGGTGCTGCTTCAGGTAGGCCAGTGCCCACTGCGATCCAAAACTGCTGCCACGCAAGGCAATCTGTTTGTAACCGCAGGAACGCCGAATCGCATCGACGTCTTCAACCAGATGCAGAATATCATATCCCCGGAGATCGAACTGCTGTTTCTGACAAGTGAGAATCGAATTTTGTAAACCTGCCTTCAAGCGTGCACCTGCCTTGTCAAATGACAATGCTTCCAGGCGTTGACCCGGTTGCGCAAAACACAGTTCAGGCAGTTGGTGAATTCCCGGCACATGGCTGTTCCCACGCTGATTCACAATGACAACATCACGATTCTGGCTGAAGGCGAGCATTTCAGCATATTTGTTATACCGTTTTTGCTGTAATCCTGCTGTAATCTGTTTTGCCGTCACCGCTTCTCCCGGTCCGCCGGGCAGGAAGAAAACCGGTGGCTGCCCGGAGGGCTTACGTGCGGGAAACCGAAAATAATGCACAGTGATGTTACGGCTGTAGGCAGCTGTCCGGTTTTCGGGGACCACGATCAGGGCTTCTTCTCCCCGTAGTTGTGCTCCAAACTGGCATGGTTGGATGAGACTGGTACCCACTGCAGGAGCAATCTGCGCTGCAGTCGAAGCGGTGTTGGAAGGAATTCCGACGACGACCAGGAGTAAGAAGAACCTTGCGAATTGTACGAGCATAACGGTAACCCCGAAATGAATATAGGATCAGCAGTTTCATCCTAACGCAGAATCTTCCCTGGTACCAGAATTATCTTTAGGAGGCAGGGGGGACGACAGAGTCGCATAGAGACACAGTACCACTAACAGCATCGCGGCAAGCAGGCTGCGTTCGTAGTAGAGCCATTCGAATAACGTCAGTTGAGTCGCTCCGGGCAAACGATTCAGGCGATCGAGCGTCACCGCGGCGATCCATTTACGGTTTGCAGGTCGAAAATTGAGCGGACGCAGGTAAGATCGGACCCAGTTTAAATCGAGCCCCTCGGGAATACCATAGATCTGCATCAGTTCGACCGCATCTGAAGTTGCCAGCATTGATGCTGACACGCCTTGATACTTTTCGAATCCTCCAGCGATCTGGAAAGAGTGGGTCTGTGTGCTGTGAAACTCGCGTAGCCACTGATGGACTTGCTTGCGGTATTTCTCACGGTCGATGGGGCGGTCGATCACCTCTAATAACTGTGTCACGCGGAGGGCAGTCTCCAGCATATCGGACGTTTTGACGACCGGGTTTTCAAGAGTGACCAGTAACCGCTGCTCTAGAAAGTCCCGATCCTCAGATGAGAGTTGATTACTATCAGCCAGGGCATAGAAGACCCAGACGTTCTGATTCAGGCCATAGATTCTACGTGGTTTTCGTGGGTTGGCTTCAGGCAGTAGTGATCGTCGTTCTTCTTCCAGATCGGGAAGTGTATCAATCTGGTCGGGGCGCACAAGTCCTACCCGGAACGCACTGCCCAGAATAAAGGTTAAAAGATCTTGATCAGTGGCGATTTCGTTGTCTAAAACGGCGCGTGCGCGGGACAGATCCGGATGAAGACCTTGTTCGATCGTCCAGCGCGCGGGGATTTCCCAGTCCTGCCAGGAAAGATAGGGGTAACGACCCATCTCGAAAGATTCAACGTGGTGCAGAATACGATCTGGTGTCGCAGGCCACCAGATCTGATTGGTGAGCCACAGCAGTAACGGAACGGTGATGCAGACATAGAGTACTCCCGGTATCCATTCAGGACGTGTCACGTGCTGTGTAGCGCCCCCCTTGCTGGAGCGTCTAACATAAGCCCAAAGCACTGCAGATATTTGAACGGCAATCATGACAGCAAAAATCAACCAGCCATAGCCACCAAAAATAGCAGGCTGGTTACCAGTTGACTTTCTAAAAGGCTGAAGAGCAATATAGAAAAGTCCAGTAGGGATGAGAAACGTAACAAATACGAGGAGCCAATGCGGGGTTTTCTGTTTCGATTGGAATACCTCTCTCCCTCCTAAGCGAGCCATACTGAGGATCGGAAAGGGAAGTAGAATCAGCGTTCCCATGAGAAATACTGCGGCAATCAGTTTTTGATCGACGAAATGAATCTCGCTCTGTCCGATAAAAGGATTCTGCATCACCATGCTGAGCAGGCCTAAACCCATGAAACAGCAATGACCCACTAGATAGCGATTTCCCGCACCGATCCTGGCAAAGCTCGTGAGGAAATATAGTAGCAGGCCGAAGGAAGCCAGCAGGAGCAGGAAGAGTAGCCACGTCGACCCGATCATCGGCAGGATGAGAACGGCTGCATATACCATGATCGCAGCGAACCTGTGGGATCTCCACCATTGCCGAACGGCTGCCTGTATTTCCCTGGCATCGCTGATGTCAGATTGATTCTCTTGCTGTACTTTGTGAATTTTTCTGGTACTGAAAAAAGTTGCCCCGACTAATAGAAATAAGCTGATCGCGGGGAGCGCCGCATAACCCAGCAGCTTCTGCGCCAGCGTTAGTGACGAAAGCTTGACCCCTCCGCCGACAATCTTACCGCTGGTGATCAATGGCCAGGGAATGAATGTGGCGGCGACTGTCAGTAGTGGGTCATCTAATTTCTGAGATTCATGCTGGAGTGGTACCACACCCGCTTCAATTCGGTCGCGGATGCCTGCTTCAAATTCGTTTGCGTCAACCTGATGGGGGCGAAGTGCTGCTCTTAAGTCGGATTCAGAAACAAGTTCTACAGGCATAGCAACATCCTTCCTATTTGAGACGGGGAGACTGTTCCATCAAGCATTCGTCGCAATGTGCGGCGTGCCTGATAAAGTCGACCTTCGACCGTCTTTTCGCTGAGCGACAGCAACAGCGCGACTTCTTTGACACTGGTTTCTTCCAGGTAATGCATCAGCACCACCTGACGCTGTTTGAGAGGCAGTTGGTTAATGGCGCTGCGCAGTTTTTCCAGTTGGGGCGCCGGTTCCGGATCAGCAGGAGCGGCGACCGATTCGAGGGTCGTGGCTTCCACAGACACAACATGGTTTCGGCGGCGATTGCGACTGCGGGCCCAGTTGCGATAGCGGTTGCGTGCCACACCACTCAGCCAGGGCCCAAAAACCTCAGGCTCCGACCAGAGACCGCGACAGGATTCTCGACTCAGGTACGCCTCGGCAAAGCTGTCCTGGGCAATTTCCGCAGCGTCGTTCCAGGGAGCCCCCCAGGCAGCGATCAGCCCTACCAGCGGTCCACGATAGAGTTCTATAAGTTGTGTCAGGTCCATGCTGATCCTTTCTCTATCAATGTAGTATCCGGACCTGAATGGAATCACACAAAAAAAATGAGAATTTAGCGGTTTTTCAGAGATGTGGTAAAATTATAGTGTGGGACTGTGAAGAGACCCTTTTGAGATCGATAGAATTCGAATCTCTACAACAAAAGCTAAATAATCTGAAAATAAACCAGTCCGACCAGAATCAGGAGACTGATGCAGATCACCCAGACGGGAATGAACTTCAACGGTCCGCCGACTGGGATTCTGATAAATCCTCCCGCCTCGGGGTTGAGCATCTGGTCGGTGACTTCATCGTTGGTGAGGCGCATGATGAGGTCAATCAGCATTGCTGACCCGATTGCGGCAGTCAGCGCCAATTCTCGACTGTCACTCCATTTAAGAGCGATAAACAGCCCCGCGAGTCCGCCTATGCCGCAGATCAGGGTGTTAAAGTTAAACAACGACATGTGTTGCTGCTTTCTACTGATTCAGGCTTTGATGATTCCAGGTAAAGTTGAGGATCGATATCGTGTTCTATTTTTTCTTCAATATGCATTGCTAAACATTCTATAGTGTCTTGTTACACTACAAATACATTCACTGACATATCTCTCGCAGATGGGTACATTCAGGATCGTCTTTAACACGATGGAAACTCAGGGAACGATAAAAGGCATCGGCTTCCGGAGTGTCAGTACGCAGGCGCAGTTGATCGAACACACCCTGGCAGTGGTTCTGGATTTCTGTGACAAGCAGGCGTCCGATTCCTCTGCGTCGACTGTCTACTGAGACGTATAACCGTCTGACTCGACCCACGCGATCATCGTCTGTGTACGGATCGCGGTTCAGACCACATACGCCCACAACCTGCTGGTTCTGAATTGCCAGAAGCAGTATTTCGCCAGCCTGGTCAAATCGATTTGTTCCCTCTTTCCATTCCTGTTGCAGACGATCGAGCATGTGAAATCCCTCTGCTCTGGATTCGTGTGCCAGTGAATTTATCTGATAGGGATCTTTCAATTTATGTAATGTGATCAACTTGAGCCAGTTTCTGAATGAGACACTTCGAATGGTTAAACTGATCGAGTCAGGCCGCCATCAATGCGGAGATTTTGGCCGGTGATATATTTGGCACCGTCTGAAACCAGAAAGGCCACGGTTTCCGAAATTTCGTCCATCGTGCCATAGCGTCCCATGGGGATGCGCAGCCGCCGCTCTTCCGTTTCGGGCAGGCTGTCAATGAATCCAGGTAGAATGTTATTCATACGAATGTTATCAGACGCGTATTGATCGGCATATAGCTTGGTAAACGCGGCGAGACTGGCACGAAACGCGCCTGAGGTGGGGAACAGCGGATCTGGTTCGAATGCTGCAAATGTGGATATATTGATTATCGGTCCCCCTCCACGGGACTGCAGGATCGGAGTGACCAGCCGCGCGATACGCACGACATTGAGAAAATAGACGTCCAATGCCTGATGCCAGTCGTCATCACTGATTTCGAGAATCTGTCCTTTGGGACCATGGCCAGCGCTGTTGACGACCACGTCGATTCCTCCAAAGGAATCTACGGCGGTCTCTACGAGTCGTTTTAAATCTTTAGGGTTTAGATTCGATCCGGTGACACCAACACCGCCCAGTTCTTCGGCCAGCGCTTCACCGCGACCTGAGGAAGAGAGGATCACAACCTTAAATTCCTGTTCAGCAAGCTTTCGAGCAATCGCAGCACCCATTCCGCTACCAGCCGCTGTAATGACTGCAACTTTATCTGACATCTGAAACACCTTCTACTTATTACTTAATGTTGAATTATAGGAAGACCACGAGTTGATACCTGATCTCGGTCTGTAAAGGGTATCAGATTTCATGTTGAAATACGTGTCTATAGTCTAGTCAGCAACCGAACGGTCTTGAATTGGTTTAATTGTATGAGTACCAAAACTACTGCTCTGCCCGCCAGTTGGCAAAGGAATCCAGGTAGGACCAGCGAAAATCCTTCTGCTTACGGTATTTCATATCTCGGTTGTTGAGTTGTTCCTTGACGAACGCTTCGAGATTCGCGGGGTCGAGAAAAGGATCGCGGGTCTGCTGTTGCAGTTTTGTCAAAGCGTTGATCAGTCGAGTCTTCACCATTGTATAATCAGGATCCTCGGCAAGATTATTCCATTCACAGGGATCCTGCTGCAGGTCATACAGTTCATAACGAGGGGGTTGAGACCAGCGGGCAAACACCTGTTTTGTTTGTGGAGAAATTGTTTTCTGGTCGGCGGCGGTTGCTCCAGAAATGACAAAATGAGGATGCGATTCGTCGAGATAACTGTCGGCGATCAGATTCTCTGTCCCCGGTCGTGGATTGGAAATCAGTTTATATCTCTCATCGCGAAGTGAATGCTGGATGTAACAGTTTCGCGGAAAAGAACCGGTTGTGAAGCCGAATATATAGTCACGCCAGTTCTTGACAGGTGCGTCTGTGAGTAAAGGTGTCAGATCACGTCCTGCCAGCTCTTCGGGAATCTCTCTTCCTGCAGCCGCGAGGGCGGTCGGTAACAGGTCCAGAGTTGAGGTCAGTTCCTTCCGCACCATTCCCGGGTGTGTTTTCCCTGGCCAGGAGACGATCAACGGGACACGGAGTCCACCTTCGTAGACGCTTCCCTTGCCGCGTGGAAACTGGGCTCCATGATCGCCGATGTAGAAGATGAGTGTGTTTTCGGTTACTCCCGCTTTATCGAGTTCATTCAGCAGTAAACCCACTCCCGTATCCAGACGAGCCATACAATTATAGTAGTTGGCTACCTGTTTCCGCAGGCGTGGTGTGTCAACGCCGACCCAGGGCATCGGTTTCACATCGTCGGCAGTCAGGGGGTGGGCTGGTCGTCCATTCGCTTGTTGAATGAAAGGAAGATGCGCATCGGGAAAGTTGACGGACAGAAACCAGGGTTGGTCTTTCGTTCGCGCAAAGAATTTCGCCGCTTGTGAGGCGTAAGCAGTCACCGGTTCCCGGCGGTTGAAATTCGCAGAGCGGATCGCGCGAAAATCAAATGGAAACGCATCTTCAGGATTTACATGGAGTTTTCCGATCAGCCCCGTTTGATAACCCTGTTCCTTCAACAGCGTGACAAAATTGGGGGTTTCCTTCTGGTACAATGCAAATTTATGCGTTGCCAAGCCGATCTGACCATTCTGATGTGGGTATTTCCCTGTCAGGAAACAGGCCCGCGAAGGCGAACATACCGAGTAAGGCACGAACGCGTTTTCAAAGCGAACTCCCTGTTTCGCCAGTTGATCCAAGTGCGGTGTTTTTGCATACGGGTCACCGTAACAGCCCAATTCTGGACCATTGTCTTCCGAAACGATTAACAGAATATTGGGTGGTTTGGCAGCAAACGCAGAATGGGTGAATATCCCGAGCAGAAAAAATAATAACAGGGGAAGGCAAGTTGATTTCAGAGGGTACTGTGTCATGGCGATGTTACCTGGTTTATTCGAGTGTGTATCCTGAATCTCAGTACGGATCGTTGAATCCGTTTATTCTGCCAGAATCATGTGACTCAAGCCAGCAATTAACAAAATATAACAGTCAGACTGAATTACATTATTTAGTGAGTTTGACAGAGAACAAAAAGGTGTTCCGACTACATTACAAATGAGGGCATTTGTTTGTAAATCTCCTCATGAATTATGAATTTCCTGTATCTATCAGTCAGAGAAACACTTTGAGAACTTTAACTGGCCACGTTACTGTTTCTGGACTTGTTCCAGAATTGCTGAGAGTGGTTTCACAACTTCCGGATGTTCCTGCCAGACGTTCTTTGATTCTGAAGGATCCTGTTTGAGGTTGTAGAGCTGTCCTGTCGGTTCTCCTGCTGCGGGTTCGACTTCGCGGGCACGGGTGAAGCCGCCCGAACCTCGTTTGGGAATCATCTTCCACGGTCCCTGCCGAACGGAGAAGTGACCCCACAGCGAATGATGTATTGCATACTCTCGCAGTGGCGTATCACTTTTCTTGCCGAGCAGGGCGGGTAGAATATTGACGCTGTCTTGTGCGGCTCCGTCAGGCAGCTTTGTATCAGTAATCGCGGCACAGGTTGCCAGCAGATCGGTGAGTTCTACCAGTTCGTCATTGGTTGAGTCAGCCGGAGTCTTGCCGGGCCAGCGGACGATAAAGGGGACCCGATGGCCGCCCTCCCAGATGTCAGCCTTCGTACCGCGCAGGTGGGCGTTCCCCTGATGGCCACGGTCTTTAACGTACTGCCCGCGATGATTGGGCTTGTAATGTTTGAGGTCATCGGTTTCCTGTGGCGTCCACCAGTGATACAGTCCGCCATTGTCAGAGGTGAAAATCACCAGCGTGTTCTCGGCCACGCCGGTACGCTGCAGGGCATCCATAATTGCTCCGACAGTCGCATCCACCTCGAGCACAAAGTCACCATATTCGCCGGCGGCACTTTTACCTTTAAATTCGTCGTTGGGTACCAGCGGCAGATGCGGCGCGGTGAGCGGGAAATACAGAAAGAAGGGCCGTTCGGAAGATTCTTTCCCGTGCCGTTCGATGTATTTGACAGCTTCTCCCGTGAGTGTGGGCATCACGCCGCGGATTGTAAAATCAGGGGAACGCATGCCCTGATCGACAGAAAGAAATTCGGTCTGAATCCGTTCCGAAGGAATGGTAGGAAGAATTACGGGGCGATCGTTTCTGATGAAACAGAAAGGAGACATATTCAGTGAAGCCGAGATGCCGAAGTAATAGTCGAAGCCGCTGGTCAAGGGGCCGCCGATAATCGGTTTCGTGTAATCGACGTCATCCCCCACACGGGGACGCTGACGTCGGTCGATGGGAACAGCAGGAACCGGCTGGCCATTCTTGTCTGTCCATTGCATACCCAGATGCCATTTTCCAATACACGCGGTGTCGTAACCCGCTTTTTTCAGCAGTGAAGGGACGGTGACCTGGTCCTGTTCGATGAGAGGCGGATCGAAGCCATCCAGTACCCGGTATTTCAATCGCGTACGCCAGCAGTAGCGACCGGTCAGAATCCCGTATCGCGTCGGCGTACAGACGGCAGACGGCGTATGGGCATCGGTGAATTTCATCCCTTCTGCCGCCAGCCGATCAATGTGCGGCGTTTTGATTTTCGATTCCGGGTTGTAACAACTCACGTCACCGTAACCCAGATCATCGGCAAGTATAAATACAATATTAGGTACACTCTTCTTTTCAGAGGAATATGCTATATTAAGCGAACCAAACACAATGTATAATGTCAGTGTTGTAAGGATGAGTGTAGTAATATTATGTAGTAAATATCTATTTGATGATTTTTCATCAAGCCCGGAAATTACTGCTGCAGGTTGCATAATGGCTCCAATCAAAGTGATTCTTCTCGGGGATTGCAAGTTATTACCTTTTAGTATCAGCCAATGGAACCAGCGGGTCAAGCAAATCATTACCCGAATCATTTTTGATGAAGCGGAACAGCATGAAACAAAAACGCACAAAACGACGTCAAACACATGGTTCCGCCTGGCATTGGAAGCAGACGGACTGCTGGTACTATACCCAGCCAGGTACCAAAAAACGGATTGCGCTGTTCGACGAAAAAGGCGAGCGACTTCGCGGTAAAAAACAGAAACGCGAAGCCGAAATCGCACTGGCCAGAGAAAAACTAACCTGGTCTGATGAAACAACTATTCATGCAAATCATGGTCCCTGGTTGGTAGCACGGGTTTGTTCTGAATATCTGCAGTACTGTGAACGCAGTCTGGAAAAAAACACAATGAGCAAAGGGCATTGTATTAACTCAGTTGCCTGGCTGAATGACCTTTGTGGCTACTGTGGAGCGCTTCCAGTTTCTGATCTCAAAAAAGGACATGTGCAGGAATGGATTGATAGTCACGAGACTTGGAAGAGCCCGGCCACACGTCGGAGTGTTATCTCGATTGTGAATGCCGCGTTTAACCGCGCTGAAGAGATGTTCGGAGTAGTCAATCCGATTAAAGGGCTCAAGAAGCCGAAAGAAAATCCACGCTTGGCTTCTCTCTCCCCCGAAGAAGAGCAGGCACTATACGATATTTGTGAGCCCTGCTTCAGCAATTTCCTCTTTGCTGCGATTCATACTGGACTTCGTCCTTTTAGTGAACTGGCCCGTTTGACGGCCGATGATATTGAGGAACACGATCGCGGCATGATGTGGAGGGTGTACGCCAGTAAGACTGATAAGACGCGGAAAATCCCTGTCCGACCGGAGATAGCAAAGCTCACTCGTCAGTTGATGAAAACTGCCCCTCAGGGATCAGGGAAACCCATCTTCAGAAATACAAGAGGAAATCCCTGGAAACGCATGAATGGTGTGCTGAGGTTTATCGGATTAAAGAAAAAACTGAAATGGAATGATGATCCAGTCAAAGGCAAGTACTCCTGCTATACGTGCCGTCACACGTTCGTACATCGAATGTTGTCCGGGTATTGGACGGATGGAAGAGGTGCCTCAATCGAAACAGTGGCTGAACTCATCGGTGACACACCCACGACCACCTTTCGGCATTATGGTCGAGAATGGGCTCAGAACTACCAGGACCCCTTATGGAATGCCATTGGTGAAAGTTCTACTGGACCCAAAGACAGTCAGTCTAAAACAAAACGAAAGCAGACCAAAGCTACTAAGAAAACGAGCAGGTCAGGTAGTACAAACTCGAGACGTAAAGTTGCTTCAACGAAGACAAAATAAGGACCATGTTGATCAATGGCAGAAAAATCAAAATCCCGTCAAAGGCGTTCCCGCGGACGTGCCTGGTATTGGGAACAGACGGATTCCTGGTATTTCACGCCACCGGGAACGAAAAAACGTTTGCGTCTTGTTGATACCACAGGGCGTCCTGTTCGCGGGAAAGAGAACAGTCAACTTGCAGAACTGGCACTGGCCCGGGTGAAAGCTGATGGGGACTGGTTGCCGACTCCAGAACAGAAGAGTAAGGTGGTGATACAAGTTGCCATGGTGTGCTCGCGGTATCTTGAACATTGTGAAGCTCGATTTAAACATGGAAACCTCAGCTCGGATTACCATGCTGAAGTGGCACGGTATCTGAATGAACTGTGCGCCTATTGTGGTGCTTTGGCCGTGGACGAATTACAGAAAGGGCACATACAACATTGGGTGGAAAGCCATCCTACTTGGAAGTCGACGGCGACACAGCGGAATGCGATGAGTATCGTGATGGCAGCCTTTAATTTTTACACAGAGGAAGTCGGCTCCATTCACAATCCCCTGGTGGGAATGCAAAAACCACCGCAGTGCCCACGACTCCATTCTTTCAGTGAAGAAGATGAGCAATTGCTGTATTCTGCTACCGATGATTATTTTGGCAATTTCCTGTTTGCTGGAATTCATACAGGACTACGTCCTTTTTGTGAACTGGCCCGTGTTACTGCCAATGATGTCATTGAATCTGAGCGGGGTATGCAATGGCGGGTCTATGCCAGCAAGACTGGGAAGACACGTACCATTCCTGTGCGGTCTGAGGTCGCTGAATTGACACGACAAATGATTGAGGAAGTGGGAGCTGATCCCACAACTACTCTTTTTCGGAATTCGCGAGGAGGTGCCTGGACGAAAGTGGCTGGCGTGCAACGTTTCCGTAAAATACGACAGGACCTAGGATGGCTCAATGATCCTGTCCGCAAGCAGTATTCGACTTATACCTGCCGTCATACATTCGCGCATCGGATGCTCGCCGGCTACTGGAATGAGGGACAGGGATGTTCCATTGAAGTTTTAGCAGAGTTGATGGGGGATACTCCCAAAGTGGCCTTTGATCATTATGGCCGTGAGTGGGGACAGCATTATCAGGAGCCTCTGTGGACGGCAATTGGAATGTAAACCACGCTCCAAAATCAGCTTTAGTTTGAATATTACTCAGCTGAAAATACTCAGTATCTGCCGCCTCTGTAGACAAGAATAGGACTCAACGTAAGTGTTTTGAGCTAATCTGGTCGCCCCAATGGTACCGTAATGCCTGGAAACTGTTTGGAATTTGTCGCCCTGTGACGGTGTATCCTAGTCTGAGGTTTGACACGCATTTCTTCTTTGATGCGTCCGATTTCACTCTTTTCGATACGAATCCGCCCCTGTCCTCTCCGGCCTCCCTGAAAGTATTTGATTTCCACAGCGGTTCCGCGTAGTACAAACTCACCGCAGTCTGACTGCGCAAGCCAGTCGTAAAACGTCAGGACTGAGATCCCGAGTTCTTCTGCTGCCTGCTGTGCTGTTAACCAGTCTGTTGCCATGTCCGACCCGAATGTCGATACAAAGTGATGATATTGTTGACCCAGTGGTCATCTCGATCATCAGATTGTCGCAATTGAGGGTCGCACAATTGTCGCATGACGCGACAATTGACTGCTTGGGGAAGATTTTTGAGAAAAAAGTTAAATAATTTGCCTGATAAGCGTTCGTGTAGCCGGGCATTAAAAAACTTCCTCACTGTAAATATGAACCCTTGCCTTTCAACAGTGGGCATAGATATCAAGGAACGAACTAGGTTCGATAGAAAAATATTGCTGTCTAATGATCTCGATTGGACTAATATGCGTTGGAATGGAACCGGATTCTGTTGTAAGTGATCCGTTTTATCTCGATCTTAATTTTGAGCTGATACTTTGATGAATAAATTATTGTTGGCATTACAGGGGTTTGAGGATTTAGGTCCGCTTCAAGAAATAAATATGACGGAGGAGAAATCAGATCTTATTGAAGCGTGGTTAAAAGAGAGTGTTTGTCCTGTTGTAGAAGAGTTGGTCGATTTAACGACTTTTCAGTCAAATACTCTTTGGTCTGCTTCACACTTAAGTAAAGGTACGGAGACGCGAGAACGCAAACTTGTGGAGTATGTCGATGATTGCTTGGTTAAATTTGCAGTTCAATTGGAAGCCTGCTTTCCCTACGTTTATCAGGCTAGGATTCCCATACACCACATTAATGATATACGTTTCATTGCTCAGAGACGCTGGTTCGACCTTGTCCATGCAGAGGATTTTTATCAGCCGACACAGCAATTGTTATTAGAGGATTTCAATAATCAGCACACAAATAATTTTCGAAATTACAAGCAGAATAAAACACCAGCTGATCATGTCTGTGACAGCATGTTTGCCCGCATAAAATATTGGAAAGAAATTTTAGATCAAATATATAGACTCTTCTTTGCGAATATACGGATAGATGATGAGCAAAGTATGAAAGATTTTTCTTCTCTTATGGATTGTGTGACGCAATTAGATTCCTCAGTCAAGGAATTACAAAAAGTATGTCTGAAATCCAAGCAAAAAACTCTCCGAGATGCTTGCACAACTTTATCATTAATTTATTTGTCTTACGCGGATCGTCCTGAATTGAATTGGCTCGTGGAAGATTCAAGTGAAGTAGAAGTGAGATCACGATCTTTTCGAAGATGTGTCGTACGACCTCCCGGAGAAATCCAACATGTTGAGAAGCAGTTAGATGGTACTTTCAAACTTATAAAGAAAGAGCCTGCTTCATTATGTAATCCTGCAGTAATCCGAAAAGTTGCTCAAGCTTTGATGGACATCAAGCCTATTTATGAAGTTCCGGATAGCCCTGAGGATTTGATCGACTGGGCTTGCTCTCAATCCCGTCTGGTTTTAGTTGATCATTCACCGCGACAGGTCTTTTGGGATGGAGAACCTATTGTCCAAAAATGGGACACTGAAACTGTTCAATGGAATTTGTTATGGATTCTGGCATGCAACCCGGGAAGAACTGTTGATAAAGAGATGCTATATAAGCCTCAGGGTCAGAAAATTAGTTCGCGACGTACTCGTCTCAAAGAATTGCTCAACGGGTGCGAAGCATTAAACCAACTGATTAAAACTATTCGCGGCCAAGGATATCGTCTGGAATTAGATAGTGACAACATTATTTTACTGCAGTCTGATGGACTTGGAGGTTTAAACAGAGTTCCTACCAGAAAATCTAGAAGTATTAATTCTTAAAGTAAGCTTCAGTCGGCAGTCTCTCCTCTTGATGTGCTGGCATTAACCGCATCATAGGCTAAATTAATACGCTTTTTGTGTCATAATAAGTAGGGAATATTTAGCATTCAGGACGCTATTCTATGGCCATTTCATCGTCCTGACTGCTCGATTACAGGGCGCCCGTTAGCGAAAACCGCTCCCATCGGTGAAGGATAGTACGGGCTTTTTCTGGTTTTCGAAAAATTTTCTACGGTCCCGCCATTTTTTCTTTCAATGTCGCACGCTGCGACAATTGTGCGACATTCCATTTTTATGCTCAGCACTCGTACCACCTGCGACTTGTATTTGAAGTCTTCGACGTTCGAAGAAATATGTCTGTTGGCTGGGTGGCAAAACCTCTTTTAAGGAGTGCTTTCATGTTAAAGCCAAACTACAAAACTAAGGTAACTCGGACACGTGAGCAGATTGCTCAAGAACGCGAGGATTTAGTACTTAAGACAGCGGGAGAAATTGATGCGATCGTGGCAGAATACCACGCCAAACTTCCTCGCAAACAAGCAGAATCGATAGGGGCCGCTTATGCGAGATTTTCTTCCCGCTTTCAGGAATCGATTGCTGATCAGATTCGCGTTATCTTTGAGGCAGCGATCAAAGCTGGAATTTTCATACCACGCGAAAAAATCTTCTATGATTTGGCTGTGAGCGGCAAGAAAGAACGCCGTTCCGGGTTTAACCAGCTAAAAGAGGCCATTGAAAATAAAGAGTTCGAAGTTCTCCTGGTATTTACGACGTCCCGGCTGTATCGCAAAAACTACAAATCAATGCAGTTTGTTGAAGAAGAACTGGTAGAACGCGGGCTTCGTGCCATTTTTGTGAAGTCGGGACTGGACACAGCAGATGGAGATAACTGGAGAATGATGCTCCAGATGTACTCTTTTCTGGATGAAATCTATGCAGGAATGCATAGCGCTCATATACAGGCAGCACATGAGACTTTGTTTCTGCAAGGGATGGTCTGTACTTCACTTTCGTTGGGTTATACGGGGCAAGATGTTCCAGGTCAATTTACCAAACAAAAGCGACCGCGACAGAAGATAGTCATAGATCCAGAAACGGCACCCTGGATCAAAAAGATCTTTGACTGGTATGTGGCAGGTAAAAGTATGGACCGTATTGCTCAAGACCTGAATGGTGATCCCAATGCACCTGCTCCCAATAAATCCTTAACAGGCATCTGGACGCATGAGCTGGTACGAAAGCATTTGATGCGTCCAGCCTACCGGGGATTTTGGTGTTATGGTGCAAAAGAGACCGAATGGTTGAGCAAAAAGGATTATGCCAAACAGGTCGAACGCGATGAGCCCCTCAAGTCACAGCAGTTTGAATATCTACGGATCATTTCAGACGAGCAGTGGTACCGGGTCCAGGACCTTCTGGCAAACGAAAAGCAAAAATCCGGTCGAAAGCCCTTGGATAAAGTTCAAGAGGCAAGGCCGCGTTTGTTACGGCAACTTTTTGTTTGCCCTGAGCATGGTCGTAAGCTCGTCGTAGGGGGCCCATACGGCCGGAGCCTGCTTTGTCCATTATGTCGTGCTACTAAAGCTGAGGATCGCCCCCTATATACGCATCTCAACCGGGAGCTTGCGTTACAATTAACGTGTGAAAAACTTGTAGAATTGATCCGATCTGATTCTGAGCTGGTGCTGGAAATCATCGTTGCCTGTCAGCAGGCGGCTGAATCGGTTCAAAAGCCTGATCCAGAACGTTTAAGTCAATTACGCTCTGAAGCGAAAAAGCTGATGAGTAAAATTGAGTTCAATCGTCGTTCTCCAGGTGAATCGGATGCAGAGCAAAAACAGACAGAGCTGCTTCTGAAAGAGTTACGGGGACAGTACGCTGCCGTTTCAGTAGAACTGACTTCCCTGGAAACTGCACAAAGTCAAGGTGTCGTTATACCGACAGCTGAGGAAGTAACTGCTTTACTTGATGAGTTTGGCAATTTAATCGCATCTGCTTCATTTTCTGAAGATGAAACTGATTTTCGAATCGCCCGCCGTATCATCGATCTGCTGACTGGGGGTCAAATAGACCTATATCAGATGGGGGAGCGCAGACAGAATAAAGGGTGGTTACAGGGCCGGTTCGTTGTGGATGTAGTTTCTGCCGTCTCCAGTCAGCTCACAGGTCTGACTGCCGATGCAGGACAGCGGCAGGGCAAAGAAGTGATTATCGACTATAAAGCAGAAAAGCTGATCGATAGACAGGCTGAAGAAGCAAAAGCCCTATCTGATGAGGGGCTGCTCTGTAAGCAGATAGCCAAAGAGATGGGTAAGTCACGTAGTTACATTACGGTTCTTATCAAGCACTGGTTTCGGTCTCGCGGACTGCCTGTCCCTGACGGACGTCGACGTCGTAAGCAACTGCCTAATAAACAGGAATCGTTGCCGCTTTACCGGCAACTGGCCGATGAAGCTGTGCAGTTGGCAGATCAGGGGCTGCCTTACCTTGTGATCGCCAGAAAACTGAAGACGAATGATACTATCATCGGTAAAGCGATTTCATGGTGGCATACTTCACGAAACCTTCCCGTTCCCACGGCGGACGACCGTCGTAAAAAAACATTATCAAAAGCAAAGGAGCTTTATGAACAAGGTATACTTATTAAGGATATGGCACCCGACTTTGATTACGGCCCACGAGGCCTGACACTAGCGCTGAGGAAGTTTTACGCCGAATTGGGAGAAACCATGCCAGACGGTCGCTCACGACGCGGTAATGCACGGTCTGGTGAGCCGGTGAATGGCAATTCTAAAAACTGATATGTGCCCAGCTGATTCTTAGAAAGGAGAATTTATAGAAAGATGTTTTTGCGGCCGCTGGTCGCACTGTGACATTTCGTGTTGAACTTGCCCGATATTGGATTTCATTTCTTATCGGGCTTTTTTTATGTATTCATGTAAAAAGGAGATGTGAATGAAACAGAAGATACATTCTACATCCCAAGTCAAATCTGCAGAGCCGGGAGTCAAGAATGATCTTGTTGACAGGCGTCAAGAACTGGCTCAGTTGATTGGGCACCTGATTGCTCGTATCTGGTTGAAAAACCAACATCCAGCAGATTTTGATGCCAGGGATGCCACAGGTTCAGCGGATAAGCCGATCTAAAAATAGCAAATCGAAACTAAGGTGTATTGACGATGCAACAAACATGTCAAAACTTAGGGTCAGTGGAAACAACTGTAAAATCCAATGCATTGATACCAGCCATCGGCAAATCCGAACTTCATCATTGTGGCAGCCAGCCTCCCAGTTCATTCCAGGGGAAAACACACAAATCCTCTTTGATCGAATTGATAAAGTCAAGAAAGGAGATCAATGCTAACGAGACAAGAAATCATGTTGATCAGAGCTGCCCTGCAGTTCTGGTGTGAAGAAATGGATCTCGAAGATTCAAATCTGCTCACAATTTATGCCGGTGATCCCGCAGTAAATCAGAAATGGGAGCAGGAAGATATCCAACGGCTGCAGACTCAGCTTCTGACAGCGCGACTACGGTATGCTGTATGCCAGCATGATGCGACAACGGTAAAGAATCCCCGTCTGTTTGAAAACCCGGCAGATGCAATACTGGAAAAAAACGACGACTCTGACCAACTGGGAGTCGTCCTGGTTGCTGAACCAGAGGTCTAAACTCCCTCAAACCCCATCCATCAGTTCTGCCAGGCTGATTTCGAGTGTATCGGCGATCCGTTCGATATTCCGTAATGAAAGATTTCGTTCCCCCCGTTCGATCCCGCCGACGTAAGTCCGGTCCAGCTCACAGGCATAAGCAAAATTCTCTTGAGAGTAGCCTTGCTCTTTGCGCAGTTTGCGGACTCGCTTTCCAAATCTCATCAATATGTCTGCTCGTTTAGTCATACGAGCATTTAACACTTGACAATGACGATAACACCACGGATTATAAGTATCATTATTGAGTGTAAACTTGGACAATCAGAGTGCAGGTATTCAAAAACATTCGCCATTAAAAGAGGAGAAAATCAATGTTGCAACTATCAAGGAGAATCAGCTACACCATCGAAAGCATCATTTCGGTGAATCAAATAATTGCATTTGTATACGTGATACCGTTGGCTCTCACACTTTCGGGATGTGGCGGCGACACAACAGCAAGTAACCTCCCTAAAAACTCAACCCCCTCCAGTAAACCCTTGCCTGAAGAATACCGAGTGCTTGCTTCACACCTCAGTATGGAGATGAAATCTGATCCAGGCCATTTTCGGGATAATCGCGAGATAGCGGAAATTATGGCGGATGTACAGTCCACCTTATTAGACTTACGTGAGATCAAATCGAACGATAAAGAGATTATGTATCTTTCTGATCAAGTCCAAAATGCGAATACCTTATTCTTGAAATGTATTAACAATTTGAACGCCCTGCCAAAGCCTGCCGATGAGGGAACACTGTTTGTAGGTTCGATGCTTGATGGATTCTTTGGTAATTTTTTGGGTAGCTATCACCGTGGCCTTGATGCAGAGGCGAAGCAGAACGCTTTAAATGTAGAATTACAGTCAGCTATTGCCGCAGTCGATCAACTTGAAGCAGCGCTACTGTTGCTTCCCAAAGTTGCTGAAAAGTATTCGGCAACCTTAAGTGATTCGGCTGGTCGTATCGTAGTCGATTTTAATGAGTCCTGGGGAGACTCCGGACCAAATGATTGGCTTGTACTTCAGAACCGTGGGGAAACACTTAAAGATTGTACCATTGTGGTGCAATTGACTGGGGCAAGCGGAAAGGTTCGAAAAAACGTACATTTCCTAGAAACATGGCCAGCTAATACCAGCATGTGGGGGCGATATCAAAGCGGAGAGGAAGTCTTGGGACGAACAGTGGAAAAGACGACTGTCACACACGTGCAAGAATTGGACATTACAATCTATTCACCGCAGTTTGCCACGCAGATTCATTATGTTTATCAGGGAGCGGAAAAAGACAAAGACATTGCTCAAATCTGTAAAGACCTGAGTTTTCAAGGTTCCTACCAACCGTATCAAGCGGGAATAGTCTGGGACACTCAGCGTGGCGTTCAACTTACCTTAAACGGAGTTTCCTTGCTTCCCCAATGTCGAGTTGATGTTGCATTTCGAAAAGGTGACCAATCGAAAGTCTGGTTCTGGAATCATGATTCCTGGATGAAAGGAGAAACAAAGAGTTTTAATACACCAAAGGGAGGACTGGATTTCGATCCAGACAGGATCGACTTCGAAATCTCTTTTCCCCACACTAATTACAAATATAAAACGACGCTCAATGTCGATACGGAATCTGGTAAATGAATTCCCCTTCAAAATTTCATTCAATCGCTCAGACAACCTTTAATATGGTCTCTTGAACATAAAGTTCCACGAAAACGTGATCCATTTCAGGTTTAGGTGGGTTAAGTTCCAGCTACAGAACTTGAAATCTTTTGAGAAAGTTACTTCTGCATAGTGGCTTCACACACTGTATCTAAATTTTGGCTCGAAACGTGTCATGATTAATAGGTGCGCAGCTTAGCTATTGTCACTTACCGTCACCCGTAATTCAAAAACATAATCAGTTAAAACGCCTCGCATTACTTTGGAATGCGGGGCGTTTTGCTTTTCACACAGTTCCCCTTATTAGAAAGAAAGGAGCCTTGCTTGGAATACATGGTTTTAACGTTCGTCTCTGTCGCTCTGTTGCTGTCCGTCGTCGCTTTGATCAAGGAACGGCGGTTGCGGCTGGCGCTACAGGGAATTCTCAGACACCTGATTCAACGCTGGAGGGCACATGGAAAAACAGACTCTGCTAATCACGCTGACACTGATCCTACTGATCGGAGTCAGCTGTAGCCCTGACGAAAACAGCCGTGTGGCCGAACTGGCCACCCAGCAACTGGAACGACAGGCGGATCAAAACCGCCGGATGTCGGAACTGCAGCAGGAAGTCGCCTCGGGGTCACGCGAGCTGGTGGAAGCAGACGCCAACGCCAGACAGGAAATGGTCACTCTGCAGCGCGAGATGCAAACCGAGCGAAACGAGATCGGTCACCAGCGGGATCAGCTGGAGGCAGAACGCCGCGAAATCGCCGACCGCCGAAACCGAGATCCGATCATTGCGGCTGCGATCACCAGGGTGGCGTTTGTCGTGGTCAGTCTGCTGCCCCTGTTGATTTGCTGGCTGTTACTGCAGCAGAAAGTTGAACCCGCAGACAAGAATGAGATCACAGAATTACTATTGGACGATTTGGTCTCATCTGAACCACGGCTGATGCCACCTGCGAAAACAGATCCAGCCAAACTCCGGTTAACGGATTTACTTCAATCTCCTGATAACTCATCTACAGAAAGGGAAACCTGAAATGTCACATATTGTCACCATCCAAACGGAGGTCCGCGACTCTGAGGCATTGGGCCTGGCCTGCCGCCGACTCGAACTGGGAGAACCCGTTCACGAAACCGTTCCCCTGTTTAGCGGAGAAGCCACCGGATACGCGGTCCGTCTCCCCGACTGGCGGTATCCAGTTGTGTTCGATGTCGAACAGGGCCAGGTTCGATTTGACAACTTTGAAGGTCGCTGGGGAGAGCCGGCTCAACTCAACAGACTGCTGCAATTTTACGGCGTGGAAAAATGCCGTCTGGAAGCGCGCCGGAAGGGTCATTCCGTCCACGAAAACCAGCTCAGCGACGGTTCCATTAAACTCACCATTCAGATCGGAGCAGACCATTGAAAACAATCAACATTATTTTTTCAACGGACGGTCAGTCCCGCATCGAAACCCGCGGCTTTACCGGCTCCCGGTGCAAAGACGCCAGCCGGTTTCTGGAAGCGGCTCTGGGAAAGGTCTCCTCAGAACTGCTGACCTCCGAATACCACCAGGCCGTTCAACATCAATCCAACCAATTAACACAGGAGAATTAGTTTTCGCAAATCAATACACGCAGGTCTTACCGGACCCGATTCCCGAAGATCCCCACCCGGTACGTATTCTAGTCGTCGTTGAAGGGGCACACGATATTGAATTTCTGACCCGCATCTCGACGCTCCTGCATACGGCACATCCCACACTGCCTGACCTGGCCGCGATGGAACGCGACAAGGAACTCATTTTCCTGCCCATTGGCGGCCACCCCCGGGCTTGGCTTAGTCGGCTGGCTCCGCTCCAAATTCCCGAATTTTATCTCTTAGACGGAGAGGCATCCCCTGAGAGGGAACAGCGGGAAGAGCTTGTTGCTCAGATTAATCGACGAATCCCTTGTCGTGCTGTGCTGACACGGAAACGGAGCTTGGAGAACTACCTGCATCCGCAAGCCATTCAGGCTGTTGCCGATTTCACTGTTGAATTCGGTGACCATGATTGTGTAGCGTCGGAAGTGGCGCAGCGGGTATTCGACAGTCGGCATGATGACTATAGCTGGAAACAACTGACTCGTCGAATCCGGGTCCGACTCAGAAACCGGGCCAAGCACTGGCTCAATACCAGCGCGGTCGAACAGATGACAATTTCCCTACTGCAGGAACGCGATCCTGACGGGGAAATCATTTCCTGGCTGGAAACGATCGGCCAGCTGGCGGGAACCGCTTAATACACTTCACACCTTCTTTTTACTTCAAACCATCAAGGAAACTCTTATGTTATTATCCGAAAGACTTGCGGAGAACGTACGCGCCTGCTTTACCGGGATCTGGATTCAGAGCCACGAACATGATGAGGCATTGCTGGAAATGTCTCGGCTCTGTCACAGCGAAGACTGGCGGCTATTCTCATGGGACATTGACCGGGGCCTGCAGGGAACGGAACTCGCGGAAGGCCGCGACACGTCGCTCCTCGATCCCCTGGCTGCCATTCACTGTCTGAGCAGTCAGGCCGATCCGGATCATCCCACGCTGCTGGTCCTTAAAAACTTCCATTGCTTCATCAATTCGCCGGAGATCATTCAGGCGCTGACACAACAGATCAATCTGGGTAAACAGGCACGGACATTTATTGTCATCCTTTCCAGCCTGGTCCAGATCCCTACAGAACTGGAAAAACTGTTTGTCTGCCTGGAACATGAACTTCCTGGTCGGGATCAGCTGCTGGAAATTGCCCGCAGTATCGCCACGGAAACAGGAGAATTGCCGGAGGGACCTGAACTGCAATGTGTCCTGGACGCTGCCTCGGGTCTGACCCGTTATGAAGCGGAAGGGGCCTTCAGTTTCTCCCTGGTGCGGCATGGACGCATCGAAGCCTCGGTCGTACTGGAGCTGAAATCCCAGACGCTACTGAAAAGCGGTCTGTTATCGTTGCACCAGGGATCGGAATCGTTTGCTGGGCTGGGCGGTCTGGAGTCTCTCAAAGCCTTTTGCTTGCGTGCACTCCGCCCCCGTTCCCAGGATGCACCGGTCATTCGTCCAAGAGGCGTGCTGTTACTGGGAGTTCCGGGAACCGGTAAAAGCGCATTTGCCAAAGCACTGGGAAAAGAGACGGGGCGTCCCACACTGACACTCGACGTGGGGGCTCTAATGGCTTCGCTTTTAGGTCAGACCGAGGAGCGAACTCGTAGAGCACTTCGGATCGTGGATGCGATGCAGCCGGCCGTCCTGTTCATTGATGAGGTCGAGAAAGGGCTGAGTGGCTCTGCCTCTTCTGGACAGTCAGACAGCGGCGTTTCGACACGCATGCTGGGTACGCTGCTGGGCTGGCTCAACGACCATACTTCGGACGTGTTTGTAGTTTGTACCGCCAACGACATTTCCAAACTGCCACCGGAGTTCGTGCGGGCCGAACGCTTTGATGCACTGTTCTTTCTCGATTTACCGGGAGATGACCAGAAGCAGGCCATCTGGAGGCTGTACCGTGAACTGTTTGGTCTTACGTCCGATCAACGTTTGCCGGACGACCGGCATTGGACCGGTTCGGAAATCCGGGCCTGCTGTCGTCTGGCGGCGCTGCTCGAAGTCCCTTTAATCAAGGCCGCTGAAAACGTGGTTCCCGTAGCTGTCACCGCCGCCGAATCGGTGGCCCGTCTCAGGCGTTGGGCCAGCAGACGCTGTCTGTCTGCAGAACAACCAGGCGTATTTAGCAATGACGAACGTTCTGGTTCGCGTTCACGCCGAAATCTCTCTCGTGATCCCCACAGAAACTAAACCACACTCTATTTAAGGAGCTAATATGACCATAACTGCTATCGAAGAAGTAAATACCCGCACCGATCCCATCGATCGGCTGCGATCAACGATGTGTGCTACGCGCATCAGTTTTGAATGGTTTGGTACGCGCAAGTCACTGACACGCGACCAGAAGACTCAGGCCGCTGAATCGTTTGGGGCAGAAGGGACCTTCCTGAGTGCGGGCAAGAAACTACTGGATACCGGACACCCCCGTTTCCGGGCCGTGAATGCGGTCCGTCAGCGGGTGCGCTCGTACTGGACTTCCATCAGCCTGCCCTTTCCGGAATCCGGAATACGGTTACTGCGGCAGGATGCTTTGACTGCATTTCAGGACCAGATGCACCAGTTCACGCAAGAGCTCAACGAGGCTGTCTCACAGCTGGATGAACAATACCTGTCCCTGAAGTCAGCGGCCCGGGAACGCCTGGGGAGTCTCTTCAATGACGACGATTATCCCTTGACCCTGATAGGTCTGTTCGAAGTGTCCTGGGACTTTCCCAGCGTTGAACCACCGGATTATTTAAGGCAACTCAATCCGGAACTGTATGAGCAGGAGTGCCAGCGCGTGCAGTTACGCTTCGAAGAAGCAGTCAGGCTGGCGGAAGACGCCTTTCTGGGCGAACTGTCACAACTTGTGTCGCATCTGACGGATCGATTGAGTGGCCAGGCCGATGGCCGGCCCAAAGTATTTCGTGATTCCGCCATCGGGAACCTGCATGAGTTTTTTGAACGCTTCCGATCCCTGAATGTCCGTTCTAACGAGCAGCTGGATGTGCTGGTAGCCCAGTGCCAGGGAATCGTGCAGGGCATTCAGCCCCAGGAATTGCGAAAACGGGGTGAACTCCGTCAGCAGGTCGCATCAGAATTGTCTGGCGTCCAGGCAGCCCTGGATGGTCTGTTAATCGATCGACCACGGCGTCAGATTATTCGAACTCCCAAGTGAGGTAATCCACATGAAACTTTTGATCTCACCACTGGGGACGGTTCACTGCGTTTACTCAGAAGCCTTTAACCTGGCAACTCTCGGTCGACTGACCATTTCACGTGGCTCTTACGTCGAACCGAATGCAGCTGGTCAATGGCTGGTCGATCTGTCCCCCGTGAATGGGCCCCAGCTGGGCCCGTTTACGCAGCGGAGTGCTGCCCTGGAATCCGAAACGGACTGGCTGGAACAGCATTGGTTGTCGCCAGATACCGGTCCTTGAGAACTGACAACTTAATTTTATCACTGGTTTGCCCCGGTTCCGCAGGTTTGTTGCCCGCAGGACCGGTTTTTTTTGTTTAAACATTTTCGTTTTGAAGGAGACAACTGATGAGACAGGCAGATTTAAATCGGGCCGTGGCCCTGGCAACCGGCGAAAGCATGTCGACCGTAAAACGTCTGGGCTTCTTATTAGCGGAGCCCGAGGAAGTCATTGATCCCGAGGCAGAAGAGTCGGGCCCTTACATCATTGACTGGGATGAACTGGAAGCCAATCGACTAAATTCCGAGCGACAAGGGGCACGCCATGAACCAGTGGTGGGCTGATCTTCAAACGAGCGAATGCTGTCGAACTGTCCCAAAGATCCTCAGTGTACGATCAAAATCGCAGTCAGTCCTGCTGCAAACGCTGCACGCCGGACGCATCAAGGGACGACGGGGTGTGAAAAGCAATACACGCCGCAGGAAACGGCGTCGCAAACGACGGCTGCTCACATAAACAAACATTGTGTGTTTTTAAACATTTTCAAACAACAACTGGAAGGACTTTTATGAAACTTTTATTGATCAACAACGATGGCGGTGGGTTCGCTGATTATATCGATGTCCCCGCAGGAACCACGGTAGCACAACTTTTTGAGCAGAAGATGGGAGATGCGGAAGCCCGCGATTACCTGATTCGCGTGAATCGCCAGCCGTGCCCCCCGGACCAGCAGTTACAGGACGGGGACCGAATTTCGATCACTCCGACGAAGATTGAGGGGGCGCGGTCCTAGTTTTTGTATTTCCACGGACTGTCGGGGTCTCGTCCCCGGCAGTCCGCCCTGGAATCCATTTTTTGAAAGAGGAGACAATGAAGCATCCACGAAAACGACTCTGGCGGACTGCCAGTCGAATATATCACTGTCTGGTGTCTGAAGAACCCTCGTCGTTATATGAAATGCCATTCCAGACATGGTGGTACTGTGACCGGTTACTACGGAAACGCCAACAAGCACAACGCAGAGGCTGGGATTCGGCTGCACTAAAACTGGAACGACAACTGAAAACTGGTGTAACCCAGTTGATCCAGGAACTGACAACTTTACATGGTGAATTGTCGTCTGATACATCTCCGCAGCAGATTTCTTCCGTCAGGGAACTCTATGCAGAACTGCGGTCTTTAGAAGAAGAATTCGGTGAGCTGCAGCTGGATCTCCGTGCCCAGACCATCTCTGTCAGTACAGAACCGATTAAACTGGAAGGCGTCTATCTGGGCCCTTTTGAGATTCGTCTCAATTATGCAAATCTGAAAATGGATAACGGGTCCCCTTATCGCGTGTTCGCCACGGACCCGCATCCGGCGTTTACCAATGACTGTGTCACACATCCCCATATTCAATCTGATGTCGTCTGTGAAGGGGATGGACGGCAAGTCATACGCCGGTCGCTGGAACAGGGACGGCTGTTTGATTTTTTCACGATGGTGGCCAGCCTGTTACAAACTTATAACCGCGACAGTCCCTATGTGGCGCTCAGTGACTGGGACAGTGTTGAATGTACCGAGTGCGCCGATGTGATCGCAGCCAACCAGCAAACCCGCTGTGATAACTGTGAAATCACACTTTGCACGGGGTGTACTAAGGATTGTTCGGACTGCGATTGTCCGTTTTGCCATGAGTGTTTGTCGTACTGTGATGGCTGTCACGGCCACTGCTGTTCGTCCTGTCTGCAACAGTGCATACAGTGTCATGCTGACTGCTGCCAACGCTGTTTACTTGAAAATGAAAGGTGCTCTGATTGTGATGCGGAAGAAGAACTCGAAGAAACAGAGGAAGAATTACCGGAAACCCAGGCCTCATCAGCAAACCCGGTTACCGCAACTGCGGTTCAGTCCGACTGCCTGGGCGAAACTGTTGTACCTGCGTGATTACGGAGACACCGAAGTTGGTGGCTTTGGGATTACATCAGAGGAGGATCTGCTGCTGGTGCAGGACCTGCAGCTTGTGGAACAGACCTGCTCGGTGGCTCACGTGGCCTTCGACGATGAGGCGGTCGCGAATTTCTTTGACGACCAGGTGGACGCGGGCCTCCGTCCAGAACAGTTTGGTCGGATCTGGATTCATACGCATCCGGGAGATTGTCCCTTGCCCAGCCAGACCGATGAAAATACTTTTAACCGTGTGTTTGGTCGATCCGATTGGGCCGTGATGTTCATTCTGGCGCGGACAGGGCGAACATATGCTCGGTTAAAATTTAATGTGGGTCCGACGGCAGAATACGAAATCCCAGTAAAACGGGATTACTCTCAAACATTTGCCGGTAGTGATCCAGAACGTTGGGAGGATGAGTATTTAAGTCATGTGCATCCGCAACAGAACAGTCGCCTGTTCCAGTCTGCTTTTGATCAGACCGCAGATTTTGACTGGGATGAAGACTGGCTCTTTGCTGATTACGAATTGAAAGGAGAACAGATTTGAATACATTAAATGTGACTATCGATCGTTTCCAAAGACAAAGTGACCTGATCCCGGCGGAACGGCTTTCTCAGTTGACGGCAACCGTCATCGGAGTGGGGGCCATTGGTCGTCAGGTGGCGCTGCAACTGGCGGCGATTGGGACACCACGGATTCAGCTGATTGACTTTGATAGTGTGGAGTCGACCAATATCACGACTCAGGGATACCGAGCTCAGGATCTGGGGCAGCTTAAAGTAGACACGACAGCCAGAGCCATCCAGGAGCTTGACGATTCAATTCAGGTAACGGTGATTATGGATCGTTATCGAGTGTCCGTTCCTGTGGGTGAGGCTGTCTTCTGTTGTGTGGACTCGATATCAGCCCGTGCGGTGATCTGGCGATCCGTCAACAGAAAATGCGATTTCTGGACAGATGGAAGAATGCTGGGAGAAACAATTCGGATACTGACAGCAACTCAGCATCATGGAATGAAACAGTATGCGAAAACACTTTTCCCACAAAACGAGGCACAAACCGGAAGCTGTACATCACGCAGTACGATTTATGCAGCCAGCATTGCTGCAGGACTTATGGTTCATCAATTCACTCGCTGGCTGCGAACTATTCCTGTTGATTTTGATACGACCTTCAATCTTCTCGCTGGTGAAACATACTTAAAATGAAGTTTAAAATGGGCAGACATATTAGAGAAAAGCAAAAGAAATAACATGGGATAACGGGCCACCTGTAGTGGTGGCCCGTTATCCTTATTTTAGCTATCAGAGATCATGGATTTTCTAGTTCAGAGCAAATTTTCTGCTGATATTTGAAACAGTATCAGTTCGACTTATGGCTACAGAATCTTTTTTTTCTCAATCGAAACGCTAACGAATGTAGGACAGTCGAACTAGAAAGGAGATGAAATATTCTCTCGATTCTTGAAATCAATTTTGAGTAAAGGTCACGCTATTTATTAGTAGTATTAGAAATGGTGATCAGGTCGAATGAATTAGGAACATGCGTCTTCAGCAGGAATTGAACGCCGTGGACATTTGGGTTTATATTTCGAATACTGTTTTCTCTTGTTATTCTTCCTCAGAATAGTTGACACTCTTTTTAAATCGCCCACTATTTCTGGGAATCTTCACATTTTGAAACCGTGCCTATCTCGTAGTTTTAAATGCTGGTCAAGTGCCAATAGATCATTCGAAGTTCAGACTGTATTTTAATCACGATTACCTTAGATTTATAACGGCCCAACTGGTTCAGAGTTGAGAGCCTGTCATGATCGCGTAATGAATCAAGTTCTCTTGTGCCGCAGACGAAAACAGTTTCTCATATTGGTCGATGCCAGTTGCTTTAACCTTTTTTTACCGCAGTTAGTGCTCATGGACCGATACATCATGTTGCTCATTATTTCCATGTGAGTGGCCATCACGTATTTCCGGAGCAAGGATATTCGGGTTAACTCCCGCACCGTGATGGTAGACTATTAAACCACCGAGATAACCGGTTAGCATCAATAGCACAACTCCACACAATGCTACAGTCAATTGCAGCTTAGTGGCTGCTGTTGTTCGCCCTCGCCAGCTTACTGTCGATAGCCAAGTGAAGAGAATGAGCATCGCCAATCCAAATCCCAAATGCCAGTACATGAGTACGTGGCCTTGTTCGGTATGAGCTGGCACCGTAAAGTATGCCAATCCGCCTGCGGTGGAGGCGAGCCAACCCGAAACCATTCCGACCAGCAACATTCCTGCGGCCACTCGATGCTGTATCTCGTTCGCTCTCCACCACGCCCACAGTAAGAGTACAACGCCCCCCAGAAGAAATGCAATTGGAAAGTGGACCAGTGCAGGGTGCAATTCCCATGGTTTTGGGAGAATATTATCCATAATGTATTCAACTTTCCGAAGGGTTCATTTTGATCGATACTCATTACTTATATAATTGAGCTTGCCGCAAACGTAAAGCGTTGCCGATGACGGAAACTGAGCTAAGACTCATTGCAGCTGCAGCGATCATAGGATTCAACAGAGCCCCCATTCCAAGAAACGGAACCAGTACTCCACTGGCAACGGGCACGCCAAGAATATTGTAGATAAATGCGAAGAATAAGTTTTGGCGGATATTGCGCATAGTACTGCGACTCAATCGGACAGCTTTAACAATGCCACGTAGGTCTCCTTTCACTAACGTCACACCGGCACTTTCGATGGCCACGTCCGTGCCTGTCCCCATCGCAATACCTACGTCAGCTTCAGCAAGTGCTGGTGCGTCATTAATACCATCGCCAGCCATCGCCACTTTACTACCTTTTGTCTTCAGTGCTCGTACTCTCGCGTTTTTGTCTTGTGGACTAATGCCTGCTTCCACTTCGTCGATGCCAAGATTCTTGGCCACTGCCAGGGCAGTACGCTTGTTGTCACCGGTGAGCACAATAATTCGTAAGCCCAAATCGTGTAGTTCTTGCACAGCGTCGGGGGTTGACGCTTTGATAGGATCAGAGACGGCCAGTAGTCCGGCGAATTGCCCATTAACAGCAACGAACATCACTGTATGACCATCGTGCTGCAGCGTTTCAGCACGTTCTCGCATTGTCTCAATGTTACGAACTCTTTGATCGACAAGAAAGTCAAGTTTACCAATCAAAACGCTCTTTCCTTTAACCGTTCCTGATACTCCACCCCCGGTTGTGGAATCAAACTCATCAACTGCTGCCAAGTCAATTCCTTTTTCCCTGGCAGCATCGATGATGGCACGGCCTAGTGGATGTTCGCTGTTTCGTTCGACCGCTGACGCATATTCCAATAGCTCCTTCTCTGAAATGGACTCTGTAGGAATGCATTCAGTGAGTTTGGGCCGTCCCTCCGTCAGTGTACCTGTTTTATCAACGACAATCGTATCCACCTGCTCCAGGACTTCTAAGACTACGGCGTCTTTGATCAGTACACCTTCCTGTGCTCCACGACCGATGCCAACCATGATTGACATCGGCGTGGCTAGGCCCAACGCACAAGGACAAGCGATAATGAGCACTGCGACAGCATTGATCAAAGCGAAACCAAGCCGTGGTTCTTCTGGAGATAACCATGCCCAAACAACAAATGTAACTATGGCGATTAAGACTACTGCGGGCACGAACCAGCTTGCTACCACGTCAACGATACGTTGTATTGGTGCACGGCTGCGTTGAGCGTCAGCAACCATCCGCACAATTTGTGACAATACAGTACCCTCACCTACATGTTTTGCTCGCATTTGGAACGAACCAGTCTGATTCACCGTGCCGCCCATCACTAGATCGCCCGTCTGCTTCGAGACCGGAACTGGTTCACCGGTTAACATTGATTCGTCAATCGAACTCTTGCCGGAAATGATTTCTCCATCAACGGGTATTTTTTCGCCAGGAACTACTTTGAGAATATCGCTCTCGCGAACTTCTTCTAATGGAAGCTCCTGCTCTTGCCCGTTAACGACAACACGGGCCGTTGGTGGTGCTAGTGATAAAAGTTCACGAACTGCGTTGCCAGTTCGACGACGGGCACGTAATTCAAGCACTTGTCCCAATAATACCAAGGCAATGATTACGGCAGCAGCTTCAAAATATACAGCAACGTGACCATTTTCTTTGAAAGAATCTGGAATCATTCCGGGCACCAGCACCGCGGCTGTGCTATATAAATATGCCGCACCAACACCAAGCGAGACCAATGTGAACATGTTTAAGTTCCAATTGACTAAGGACCGCCAACCACGTTTAAAGAACGGCCAGCCAGCCCAGAGTACAATCGGTGAACTCAGCGCAAATTGAACCCAAGACGAAACAAACGGTGAAAATTCCAGTGCCTTATCGAGCATTGGCAACATCGCCAACAGCAGTACCGGTATCCCCAAAACTACAGCGACCCAGAATCGTTGTGTCATGCTCCTAAGTTGGGTGTCGTCATCTTCCTCAAGCGCGGTTACATACTTCGGTTCCAGTTCCATCCCACACTTTGGACATGTACCTGGTTCATTCTGCTCAACTTCCGGGTGCATCGGGCACGTATAAACTGTTCGAGACTCTGCAAGTTCTGGTTTGACTAATTCTAAGGCCATTCCACACTTTGGGCACTCGCCGGGTTTATCACTGCCGATTCCTGCACACATTGGGCAGAAATATTTGTGGGACTTTGCAGCTACTGCATGTTTTGTTGTGGCGTTTTTACCTCCCAGCTCTGATTCAGGATTACAATTTCCATGGCTTTTACCAGCACCGGTCTTCATGCTGGAATGCTGATTGTCTGGAGTCAGTAGAGCAGCCAAAGTCTGTTGCCTTTGGAATTTCTCTTTACAATTCTTACTGCAGAAATAGAATGTTGCTCCACCGAACTCACAATTTAACCCTGTTGCTTCTTCAACTTGCATCCCGCAAATTGGATCAATCGCCATATAACACGTTCCTGCTAGTTCATGTCGTTGTGATGTGTAAAGAGAGGGGCGCACATTCCCGGCTTCTTCGATATTGGATGCAACCTACTCGTGCTTTCTTCATGTCAAATGACATTATTTTGAGGTTCTCACTACTTTTTTTTCGATTCTCAATATAGTCATGGTATGGGGGGATAGGTTGTTTTCTATTCTATATTTAAATCGCAACCAGAATTATTCTATGAGTACGTTATCTGACGAACAGATTGCTTTATCTTGATGCTGAACACAGCATACGTCTTTATCATGGAGAATAATTCACAAGCTCAACGATTAAATCCCTGAACTCTTTTCATCAACAAAATTAGCGATTCAATCTGGAGTGTTCCAGACTTTTATTTGAATAAAGAAAGATTTGATTTCCCCATTCATCAGGATATTCTTTGACCTTCGAGAACGCTCCAAAACTAATGATTGAGTCATGATAAACTGGGTTGTTGTATATAATTAGTATTTCTTTATCGCTTCCTCGGGCAGACTCATCTATCTTGCAAATCACTTCTGACATAATATCAGCCGGAAATGGGTTATAGAAATAAAACATATTATAGTGGCCATAATTCTGAAATGCCGTTGCATCGCAACTAAACACATGACATCTATTCGCCCTTAGTTTTTTGAAATTATTTATTGCTATTGCAGCGATCTGTTCTGACAACTCAATTCCAGCAATTTCTGCAAAGGGAAACTTTAGCATTGATCGCATTGCGCTACCTTTTCCGGAGCCAATATCGATAATAGAGTCAGCGTTTGTAACACTAATATCTTTTAGTAATTGTATTAAATATTTATTTCCAGAAGGAGAAGACCGATACACAACATGAGGGTCATATCCAATTTCTTCAGGTTGTATTACAGTTAAAAAATCAACTCCTTTGAATCGTTCTAACATTAGTTTTGTTTTACGCGAAAACGTTTTGATAGTTAATTTTCGACACAATCTTGATATAGCTGCTTTCATGCTTTTCTCTAACTGAATATGTTTGGAACATCTAACTAGAAATAGAAACCCCTCGACTGCAAAGCAATTTTGCAGTCGAGGGGTTAGATGCAGAACCATTCCAGATTATTCATTGGAATTTGAAGATAAATTCAAAAGATAGTTCGTATTTCAAATAGATTTCGGTGACTTTCGCTAACTCAAAATGACAGTGAGACTTAAAAGTGTTCGACTTGCTATCAATTCCACTCAGGGTTTGCAGGAATTGAAAAAAGTATCTTTTCATGAATCCTTTTCGAGAATTTTGAGAGTGAGAAGTCTAAGGGACAGTGCTAACCCTTTCTTGGTAGAAGCTATTCACTTCGGCACTGACTAAGCTAACCCGTTTAGTGACCTAACCGAAAATCTAGATGCGGTGTCATAATCTGGACTGCACCGCGGTGACTATAGGATGGGTAATTGTAATAGCCGCGGTCGATGTGGCTTTGCCGGAAGGAACCGTGTCCATACTCACGTGCAGAATACCCGTGGTTGACATAACCGTGTTGGAGACGCTGCCTGTAAGTCGAGTGACCATATCCGGACGAAAGGTATCCGTGCCCCGACAAGGTGTGGCCAAGATATCCATGTACATAAGAGTTATCTGCTGCCTTTGCCGGATTGGTCGTGAATGCTGTCAAGGCAGCGAGAATACCGAGAAACAGTGCGAAACGTATCATAATAGGATCTCCTTTTCATTTCGTGAGTATGATTACCTCAATAGCTTTAAGGCTTTTCTTTGTTTGTTGATGACTCGACACAAAAGGCATTATTTATGCCAACCATTAAAATTAAGACATAACAAACTGTCACACGGTGTTTTATAACAAACAAAGCTAAGCTCTCGTTGTCAATGTGTTGTTGTCATGACGACGGCACGTTGAGTCAAAACGATCACGCATCCTCCTCGAACCACTGTGCGTTCACCAAATTCGGAAACTGGTATTGCTCAAATTTGCTGTTAATGAAGGCAATCCCAGCTGATCAAATCCGGAATTAATTTCGGGGCAACGTCCCTCACTGCCTGCGCTTCCGCTACGGACAGTAGAAGATTTGCCACCCAACAAAGTCACTGGTGACGAATTCCTCGCAAATGCTGAAGTCAATCGAGCAATTGAATACGGCGGTGTTTTGCTTCAACTTACCCAACATCTTCGACAAGGACTCGTTGAATGGCTGGCCAAGGTTCGTGAACTGCGTGACGACCATTAGAGACTCCGAATTGAGTGAGTTCTGCCGACTTTATTAGTTCAAATGTGGCAGTCTCCTCTATTCACACGCTGAATCAGCTGCATCACAAACCAACGTGGAGCGCGATCAACTCGTACTTAAATGCTCTCGACATGGTAGATTTGGCGTTTTTCTTCTTCGGGATGAGAAAAGAATATTATCGTAACCATCATTGGACATGATGTTTAGATGCCATCATCATTCTATTCTACAGAAAACCGTTACAATCGATATATTGCAATAACACAATAGTACAGATCCCGCCGATAACTATACGTTAAGGGAATCGCGCGTGAAGAATTTGCGCGGCTAGTTCTAGACTTCGGGGGGCCGTGGTGAATTCAAAGAATCTAATTTCTATCTTACTGGCAATCGTATTAATTAGTGGATGTGCAACCAGCACGAAAAGGGATGTTGCTAATCAAATAGGTAAAAAACCTGTACCAGCAGAAAATGAAACTTCGCAAGTCATTGTGCGCGATGATGCGGAAGCAGAATATGATGCAACCTCGGAGACTGAAACACGACTCGTATCGCATCAAGAGTCAATTGAGTTACCAGTAGAGAAATACGATCCACTTCTTCTCCCCATGCCGGGTGATGTTTTAGCAAGCCAAAGTACTGCGATATCACTGGATGAGCTAGAAGCTTTGGCACAAGCCAATAATCCGACGCTGGTCCAGGCGGCAGCGCAAGTCGAAGCATCACGAGGCGCAGCCTATCAGGCGGGACTCTACCCAAACCCGGTTGTAGGGTATGCCAGCGATCAAATTGGCATCAATGGCACGGCTGGTGAATTACAGGGGGCATTCGTCTCACAGGAATTTGTCACAGGTGGTAAGCTGAAGCTCAGTCGCGCGAAATGGACAAAGCAGGTCGCTGTTGCGGAAACCATCTTGTCGGCCCAGTACACGCGTGTCTTGAATGACGTGCGGATTCATTTCTACCGGACACTGGCAGCGCAGCAGTTACTCGCAGTCCAAGGTAAACTTCTGGAGAATGCGAAAGATAATTTACAAACACATAAAGAGATGCTTAATCTAGGACAGACGAATCAGTCCGGCCTGTTGCAGGCGGAAGTCGACTTGCATCGCGCACAATTGAAACAGCAGGCGGCTGAGAACGACTTGGAACAGGAGTGGCGAAATCTGGTGGCGATGGTGGGTACTCCTGAATTACAATGTACAACTCTTAGAGGGAGGCTTGAGCCTCCTCAGGAATTTTATGACTGGAATTCGGCGCTCAATCAGTTATTAGAAAGCAGTCCTGAAATCGTTGCTGCCTGGGAACGTGTGCAACATGACGAAATAACCGTAGAACGTGAACGCGTCCAACCGATACCTAATATCCTGGTCGATGTCAATTTCGGTCATAATTTCGAGACCGATAACTCAGTAGCAGGGGTCACCGTCGGGTTACCTATTCCTATCTTCGACAAAAACCAAGGCACCGTGGATCAGGCCTTAGCCGATCTCAACCGATCTCGGGCGGATGTGAAACGGTTGGAATTATCATTGATGAGCAGACTTTCAACAGAATTTAGAAATTATCAGACCGCGTGTCAGCATGTAGAAACTTACAGAGATGAAATGTTACCTAAGGGTAAGCAAGCCTACGATCTGTTACATCATAGTTATAAGGAGCGGCGCGCTCCCTGGCCTGATGTGTTGATGGCACAGCAGATCTATCTCAATTTGCAGGCAGACTATATCATGAGTCAATTAAAGTATCATGAAAGTGAGATTGCCATTAGCGGTATGCTATTGACAGGTGGACTGGCCGAGCCTCCTGCGCCAGTGGGTGGCGGACATATCAATGCCGTTCCCAAACCCCGGTAATCGTAAGAGACGATGAACAACGATCATTTAGCAAAACGAAATAAAACAAAATGAAAGGCCTATCAATGGGTACTCAAAATGACCGCAGGGACTTTCTAAAGCAGGGTGCGGCAGCCACGGCCGGATTGTTTGCTGCGGGGACCGCTATGGGGCAGTCATCGGAAAGCGGAGCTTCTTCCGATAAATATCAAGGTCAGGGAGGCACATATCCTCGTATGCATCCAGGCACTGGTGGCCCAGTTGGTAGTCCGACTGACCGAGGGAAACTCGTGCCCGGATTGCGAAAAGCGGGGGAGCCACCAGTCAATGTGATTGCACCTGATTTGAAAACATTGAGCGGGAAAATTGTAAATGGTGCGCGCGAGTTCCATTTGCAGGCGACCCCCACCCGTAGAGAAGTGCTCCCGGGGATCTGGATGGACGCGTATGGATTTAACGGCCAGTTTCCCGGTCCTGTATTAGAAATGTATCAAGGAGAACGAGTACGTATTGTTTTTCGCAATGATTTGCCAGAGCCGACGACTCTGCATTCACATGGCTTGGAACTCCCCATTAGCATGGACGGAATACCTGCCGTTACACAAGACTTGATTCAACCGGGCAAGACCTTTGTCTATGAATATGACGTGCATCAGGAAGGTAGTTTTTTCTTACATCCGCATGTGGCGATGCAGGAAGCCATCGGAATGGTGGTGCCTTTCATTGTTCATCCCAAAGTGGCTTTTGAACCTGCCGTGGATCGTGACTTCGTGTTAATGACTCAGCAGTTTTCGATGTTACCCAACGCGCACATTCCCAATACGATCTCCATGGACTGGAACTTTCTTACAATCAACGGGCGGTGTGGCCCTTACACGACACCACTGGTTTGTAAGTTAGGCGAACGGGTCCGCATTCGATTTCTAAACTTCAGTACGCTGCATCAGCATCCAATGCATTTGCACGGGCACACTTTTTGGGTGACAGGAACCGAGGGGGGTCGCATTCCGGAAACAGCGTGGATTCCGGGAAATACGGTGATCGTGGGGGTAGCGCAATCGCGGGATGTAGAGTTCGTGGCTAATAATCCCGGAGATTGGGTACTCCATTGTCACATGTTTCACCACATGATGAACCATATGGTATCTCAAGTCGGGCCCATCATTCGCCAGAAAAAGAACGATCCGGGTTTCGAGGTTCCTGGCTATCCACAAATCATGAAGGGGATGTCGGATATGAAAATGGAAGGTAAGCACGCTGGCAAGATGCAGATGGAAAAGGCGAATGACTATAGCATGCCGATGACAATGGAAGACATGAAAAAATTAACCGATCGTCGCGAAACTCAGGGGATGCGCGAAGGTTGGTATAAAGGTGTCAAAGGGCTATTTACTGTGATGCGAGTACTGCCACCGGATCTATACGATAAGTTGATGACAACCGACGATCCCATCCCGCCGAATTCGAGTACGCCGTTGAATCCACATCATGCCTAACATCCAATATAGCACTGATGTGATCCTTTTTTGAAATACGAGTTACCTGTTTGCCAAATTCATTAAAATGTGTGATAGGCATCTACATTGTGATTCACACAAATACGCACATTCATTCAAGTCGTGTTGCAGACTTTGTCGACGCACAATGACTGGAATCGATAGCGTTGACGTTATACTCAATCACGAATTAACCAATCTGTAAACCAATAAGTCTCAGACAGTCGCAATGCAGAATTGTATGACCTGCGTAAAAACATTCGCACAGCAATACGTCATTGATACGTAATTTCATTCAGTCCTTGCAACCAACAAATGGGCTGATTCCGAAACGTCATCAACTTGCTCTTTCATCCAGATACGAACGACTTGTATTGCAATCTCCGTTTTGAATCTCCGATTACTCGACCTTGAGACAGTTCTAATCTTCACTGGGGCCTATCCACTGTTCTGTCAGAGTCGGTGGAAAATCGCTCAAAGTGATTGCTGGCCGACCAGATCCATGCCGGAACTGATCTCCTATCTGGCTTAGGGCCGGAAAATCGTAGTTCTGGAGACTGGCACAATAGATCTGCATAGTGGCACGCGGATTGCTTTTGAAAGTGAAGTTATGTGTACTCTGCTCCAAAACAGAGCAGTACAGAAATCAATGAAAGTGGAGAAGTCGAACTCAATACCACAATCAACTTCACCACACAATACTCCAAAGCCGTAGATGCGGCGTTAACGGGTCACAGCATGGAACATTCCGACGAGAACTCATCCGAGTATAAAGAGAACAGTCTGACTTTGACTGGTGCTGTTGCGATGGGCACGGGCGTGATGATCGGTGCCGGTATTTTTGCCCTGACCGGACAAGTTGCTGAGCTAGCGAAACAATGGTTCCCGCTCGCATTTCTGGCAGCAGCAATCGTGGCATCTTTCAGTGCTTATTCTTATGTAAAAATGGCACACGCCTATCCATCCGCGGGTGGCATCGCCATGTTTCTTGAGAAGGCTTACGGTAAAACAGCGCTAACAGGTGCATTTGCGCTGCTGATGTACTTTTCCATGATCATCAATGAGAGCCTGGTCGCGAAGACCTTTGGTACGTACACACTGCAACTCTTCAACGTCGGCGAAAATGAATGGTTAGTGGTCGCTCTCGGAGTCGGTTTGCTTGCATTCACTTTTTTCGTGAATATCTTGAGTAACGAATTCATAGAAAAGCTATCCTTTTTCACTGCATTTATCAAAATTGGCGGGATTGCTCTCTTTGCAATCGGGGGATTGTGGGCTTCCGGTTTTTCATTCGAAAATACTTCGTCTAATCAAACCGGTGCGGGACCGGGAGAGTTTCTCGGAGCTGTGGCGCTCGCAATTCTGGCCTACAAAGGCTTTACTACGATTACAAATAGCGGTGGCGAACTTAAAAATCCTCATAAAAATGTAGGACGAGCCATCATCATCTCGATTGCCCTCTGTCTGGTTCTATATATGCTTGTGACGCTGGCTGTGGGAGGAAGTCTGACGGTCGATGAAATCATTAAAGCGAAAGACTATTCTCTTGCAGAAGCTGCTCGGCCTGCTTTTGGAGATTATGGTGTATGGTTTACTGTATTGTTTGCGATTGTCGCCACCGTTTCCGGTGTGATTGCCAGCGTCTTTGCGGTTTCTCGTATGCTGGCTATGCTCACAGACATGAAGTTAGTACCGCACTCACATTTTGGAATGCCAGGTAGCATCCAAAAACACACATTGGTGTATACCGTTGTCATGGCGATGTTATTAACGGTTTTTTTTGATTTAAGTCGTATCGCCTCGCTCGGTGCCATCTTTTATCTCATCATGGATATCGCCATCCATTGGGGAGTATTTTATCACCTCCGCAAAGAGGTGAAGGCCAGTAGTCTTGTCTTAATCACGGCAATGATATTGGACGTTGTCATTTTAGGAGCGTTTCTGGTAGTTAAAGCCCAGGCGGATATGCTGGTAATCTATGTTTCTCTTGCCGGTTTAATCTTAATTATCCTGGGTGAGTGGCTATTTCTTCACAAAAACCAAACAGGCGACTAACGACGCCATGCGCAGCCGAAAAGCTTGATAATTTCCAGCATTTCTCCTGGTTTGTTCTCTACATAGAAATTACCCCTTGACTCCGTACCATAGTACGGAGTTTATAATGTTTCCAGGAGATGCATATGAGCAAGTTGACAATAGGACGAGTCGCACAGTCATCGGGAGTTGGTGTTGAGACGGTGCGTTTTTATGAAAGAAAGGGGCTGATCGAACAGCCGATAGCACAGTCCTCTTATCGGGAGTATCCGCCGGAGGTCATAGAACGAATCCAGTTTATCAAACGAGCACAGGAGCTTGGGTTCACTCTCGCAGAAGTTGGACAGTTGCTGGGTTTTGCAGACCAGCCTTCTACATCAAAGAAAGAGGTCAAGCAGCTGGCCGGCCGTAAATTGATTGAAATTAGACATAAAATAGAAGATCTGCAACGTCTCGAATCAACCCTGGCTTCGCTGCATAAGAAGTGCAGTGGCCATGGTACTCTATCAGGCTGCCCTATTATCGAATCAATTATCTCCCCTGATAAAAAAACTGTCACACATAGAATGCGGAGAATTAAAAATGACTATAGTTAAGCAAGTAGATCAACTTCAAGAGGTGACTGTTTCCACAAACATGAAGTGTAATTCCTGCTTAGAAAAATTACGGCCAGTCCTGGATCAGAACTCTGAGATTGTTGAGTGGGAAGCAGACCTGTCAAATGAACTCAAAACTGTAACAGCAAAAATGCACGGCACTACCCCTCGTGAGAAACTAGTCGAGGCTGTGAAGGGAGCTGGATTCGAAGCAAAGATAACTGAAAATCAGGAGGACACTAAGGGTATTACCGAAGAACGGCAGAGTCATTTAACCAATGAGAAACAGGGGTTAAAAATCAGCACTTATAAGCCCTTGCTTCTCGTTATCTTTTACGTCTGTGGTGCGGCAGTGATTTTGACAGCTGCACAAGAAGCGGGATGGGTTTGGGAAAACTTCATGCGTTTCTTTATGGGTTTCTTCTTTTTAGGTTTTGCCTTCTTTAAGCTGCTTGATGTAAGTAAGTTTGCCGACGCCTTCGCGACTTATGATATTGTGGCAAAACGGTCACGTCTCTACGCGTTGCTATACCCGTTTCTTGAATTTTCGCTTGGGATGGCATTTATAATGGGTTGGTTACCGGCTTTAGTAAATACTGTCACACTTGTCGTGATGGGAGTCGGATTAATTGGCGTCATTAAAGCTGTAAGAAAACGCCAGGTGATTCAATGCGCCTGTCTGGGAACAGTGTTTAATCTGCCAATGTCTGCGGTTACCATCATCGAAAATAGTACGATGATCCTCATGGCTCTTTTTATGCTTTTTAGAGATTTGTAAAATGAAAGTTCAGACTGTAGTTAGCGATGATCGAAGTTTTTGTCGGGATCACAGTTAAGCAGAAAATTAATCCCCTCTATCTATTCCCAACAAGAATTTGGCTAAAATGCCATATACCGCCGTAACTTAAATCAACTTTGTGCTCTTGGTTTTGCTGCGAGATTTTCAACCTATGAGATCATCTTCCGTTCCCTAGCAAGATATTCAGACTGCTTACGACAGTTGTATATTATTGATTGACGGAATGAGTTTTTTACATATGTCTCATTTCTCCTAAAAGTGAAAGTTTCGGTGAAGTACTGAGGTCGGTATGGCATCAAAAGGATATGGAACGCGGTTAAATAGCGATCAACGCGGTTAAACAGTGATCGCTATTTAACCTGTGAATATCTCCATTTATTACAGTTCATTAGCTACGAGGAGAATGTCATGTTGCTCAAATCACTTTCTGCTAGCATACTTGTCCTTGGTCTGCTGAGTCCGCCTCCCTCGTCTGGGTTACCGGAATCATTGATCCAGCCAGTGTCGAATACAGCTCAAGTTGAAGTCCAGACCGAAGAAACGGCCAGCCCAATCTGTTGTTTAAAGCGTGCCTACTGCTGCAGCATTCGCAGAAGCTGCTGCCGTGGAAGGTAGGCTATATCAAGCGACAGGTAGTCAATGACCGTATTCGAGGGATTATGTTTTCAAGAGAGGAAACTCAGTGAATATTTCGGTATCTCCAATGCGACGGCTAGCCACTTGTGGCCGGTATCGACAAGAAACGACACAGGGTTGCTCAAGTATGCTTAAAGAGAAAACTGAAATGAACCATGATTCTAATCAGTTCGATACGACGCATTCGCTGGACGAGTCGTCTAACTCGTCAAATTGCTGCCTCGCCACCATTGCGAGGCAGCGATTGCATTCAAGTAGGTATGCCTTGCTCAAATTAGTTCAGTGCGAGCAAAAAAACGGCGTTATTGTAATTCGAGGGACTGTTTCGAGCTATTTTCTGAAGCAAATCGCTCAGGAACAGCTTCGTTCGATACAGGGTATGACTCATATTGTCAACGAGCTTGTAGTGCAGAAGGAGTTATAGCAACAGTCTGCATTCATGATAATACGGTAAAACAGTCTTTCTACCGGGTGAATTGATAGATGAATAAAATAAATCGACCAGCTGTTGCTTACTTTTCGATGGAGATTGCGCTTCACCCAGACATACCGACATACAGTGGCGGTCTTGGAATGCTGGCAGGCGATACGCTCCGAGCCGCTGCTGATCTCGGCATCTCAATGATCGCCGTTACGCTGATGCATCGCCAGGGGTACTTTTCACAGAGCTTAGATGCGTCCGGGTGGCAGCATGAAGATCCAATTCCATGGAATATTGAGCGATATTGTCACGAGCTACCAATACGAACCGACGTGACCATCGAAGGTCGTTACGTGCAACTGCGCGCCTGGAAGTACGAGGTGACCGGATGCGGCAGACATGTGATTCCGGTTCTCTTGCTGGATACTGATTTGGATGAAAACTCGGACTGGGATCGTACCTTGACTAACAATCTTTATGGTGGCGACAGTCATTACCGACTTTGCCAAGAAGTCGTGCTGGGAGTAGGTGGCGTACGTGTGTTACGTGCGCTCGGCTACAATGATGTCGCACGTTTTCATATGAACGAAGGGCACGCGGCCCTGCTGGGGCTTGAATTACTCGATGAAAGCGCAAAATCGTCTGATCGTAGCCCTTTAACACCGAAGATGTGCAAACGGTTCGCCGTAGCTGCATTTTCACGACTCATACTCCGGTTCCTGCGGGGCATGACAGGTTCCCAATTGATCAAGTCCAGCGTACGCTTTCTCGATCTGATCTCTTTGATAATCACGAAGTGTTTTGCTGTGCCGGCGAATTGAACATGACCTATCTTGCACTCAATCTCAGCCATTATGTCAACGGCGTCGCGAAGAAGCACGGCGAGGTTTCAAGAAAACTGCTTGTGCCACGTGACACTGACCATCACTACACGATCGACCATATCACTAATGGAATCCATTTAGAAACGTGGGCCGCACCTTCATTCGCAAAGCTTTTTGATCGCTTTCTGCCAGGTTGGCGCGCAGACAATGCCAGCCTTCGTGGTGCGCTGTCGATTCCGGCTACTGAATTTTGGGAGGCGCATCAAACAGCCAAGCAGGATCTCATTGATGAGATCAATGTACGTACAGAAGCCTCTTTCGATGCCGAAATCTTCACGCTCGGTTTTGCGCGTCGTGCTACGGCCTACAAAAGAGCGAATTTGTTGCTGCAGAATCGGGTTCGACTGAAGAGTTTAGCGGAGCAGGCAGGGAATTTGCAAATTGTTTTTGCTGGGAAAGCCCACCCACAAGATGAGCAGGGTAAGCAATTGATTCAAGAGATCGTCCGGCTGAAGGACACGATGCTTCCCGAAGTGAAGATTGTATACATGGAAAATTATGATTGGGACTTGGCACGGTTCATCACCTCTGGCGTCGACGTCTGGCTCAATACGCCACAGCCACCGTTGGAAGCTTCGGGTACCAGTGGTATGAAAGCAGCCCTGAATGGTGTCCCAAGCCTAAGTATACTTGACGGATGGTGGCTTGAGGATCGTATTGAAGACGTAACTGGTTGGGCTATTGGTGATGCCAAATCCTCAGATATGGGAGAGGCCGATTGCTCCGATCAAGATGCAGAATTACTTTATGAAAAGCTCCAAAATATCGTGTTACCGCGGTATTATGAACAAAGAGACTCTTGGTTGAGAATTATGTCTCATGCGATTGCATTGAATGCATCCTACTTCAACACACAGCGAATGATACAGCAATACGTCTTGAAGGCTTACTACGAGTAGAAATTATCTGGACTATCCATGGTTGATTGCCAGCTTAACCTTATTGTGTATCAATTTTTATGGGTTGAGTTGGGTGAAGAATCGGTGTCAGAGAAGTATCAACGCTGGAATCAGAAATTGTTACTAACACGAATCTGAAAGGAAATAGTCATGACAAAAACTGGTACTTTGATCCAAACGATTCTAGTTTTCACCAAAACTCGTCGACGTATTTTAGTCTCCGTTTTGATACTAACTTTCATATTTGCGATAACGCAAGTTCCGTTTGCCATGTCACTAGATACAGCACCTTCCACTGGGAGTGTCGATGTTCGATACTTCCAAAAGAAGTTGGAACTTGCTAAGCATGACTTGCAGAGGGCGGTGAAAGCCAATCAACGAGTTCCTAATCTGACTTCAAAGCTGATGATGATTCGGTTGCAGAATCAGGTCGACTATACGGAAACGCTGCTCAAACGCGCAATGACTAAAACAGACCATGACTTGCATACTACCCATCTTCAAAACGTGAAGAATGATGTGACACTTGCAGAACAGCAATTGGTGTGGGCCAAAGACGTCAACCAACGCCAAGCCGGACTTGTAAGTGATGACGAGGTACAACGTCTGCAACTTTCGGTAGACCTCGCTCGATTGGCTTTGGAGCGAGCAAAGCAACCCAAGATCAAAGCGGATCCTCTACATCACCTGCAGTGGCAAATTGATCGTTTGCGATCAGAACTGCTTAATCTTCAAGTTGAATTCGAGCGAGTTCGGTAGGGACACTAAAAAAGGATTGCCAATGTTACACAGCACTATTCAAGCAATCTGCCGACATTGCGGAACTTCAGTCGTGAATGTTTTTGACTCAAGTGCCTCAATTAGGGGGCCGGAATGGGAAACGTCTGAAGGAACACCCTCTCCCCTTGGCGTTACATGGTTAGAGTCAGAGCAGGCATATAACTTTGCAATTGATACTGTTAACGCCTCAAAAGTTACTCTGCTGTTGTACCTAGGAAATGAATTACGTGTTCCATGTTACTCACTTCAGCTTGATCCATTCAAAAACAAGTCTGGACCAGTCTGGCATTGTCGCGTGCCCATCTCAGAAGCTGGCGATGCGGTATACTATGCATACCAAATTGACGGACCGGCGGCCAAAGTGACCGACACATGGCATGCGTTTGATCCCGAGAAGGTATTGCTCGATCCCTACGCACGAAGCGTCTTCTTCCCGGCGAAATTCAAGCGTGATGCGGCCAGGCTTCCCGGACCCAATGGAGGTTCTGCACCGCTGGGCCGTCTTGACGTTTGCCGATGTCCGTTTGATTGGGGAAATGAACAACGGCTACGTCATGGAACCGATTTAGTGATCTATGAAATGCATGTTCGTGGCTTCACACAACATCCAAGCTCCGGCATAACTGATGACGCTCGGGGAACCTTTGCAGGAGTCATCGAGAAAATCCCCTATCTTAAAGAGCTTGGGATAACCGCCATCGAATTGATGCCGGTTTTTCAATTCGACCCATCAGATGAAAACTATTGGGGCTACATGCCCCTGAATTTCTTCTCACCTCACCATGAATATTCAACGAACCAATCTTCATGCGAGCAGCACAGCCAGTTTCGTGAGATGGTCCGTGAGTTACATAAGGCTGGAATTGAAGTGATTCTGGATGTGGTCTATAACCATACTTGCGAGGGAGACGATCAAGGACCAACTTACAGTTATCGCGGAATTGACAACGCAACTTACTATATTGCATCGGCTAACTTGAAATCACCCTATGCAAATTTTAGTGGCACAGGCAATACTTTAAACACATCATCTCCTACGGTCCGTCGTTTGATCGTGGATAGCTTGCGCTATTGGGCAAAGGAGATGCATGTCGATGGTTTTCGATTTGATCTGGCCTCAGTATTTTCACGAACATCGGATGGAAGTATCGATTTAAGTCAACCACCTCTTTTTGACCAGATCGCCGGCGATCCGGATTTAGCCAACGTTCGCTTAATCGCTGAACCATGGGATGCTTCGGGTTTGTATCAACTTGGCGCATCCTTTCCAGGGCGTACCTGGATGCAGTGGAATGCTCGGTTTCGTGATACAGTGCAGCAGTTTATACGAGGAGATTGTGGACTGGTTCCCGATCTGATGACGCGTTTATATGGAAGTAGCGACTTATTTCCTGATGATACAGTCCATGCATTTCGTCCCTTTCAAAGTGTGAACTATGTTGCATCGCATGATGGTTTTACGATGTATGACCTCGTTTCGTATAATCATAAACACAACCATGTAAACAGCCAAAACAATCACGATGGGCCGAACGAGTTTAGCTGGAATAGCGGCTGGGAAGGCGTTGAACAAGTGCCTCAAGAGGTCGTCAACTTACGCAAACGACAGACCAAAAACTTTTGCTGTTTGCTCATGCTGGCGAATGGCAGCCCCATGTTTCGTATGGGTGATGAGTTTATGCAAACGCAAAGTGGTAACAACAATCCTTACAATCAAGATAACGAAATAAGTTGGCTCGATTGGCGGCGATTTGAAGAAAACCAAGAGGTGTTCTGCTTTTTCAAACGAATGATTGCGTTCCGTAAATCGCATTCTTTGCTTGGACGCTCCACCTTTTGGCGTGACGATATTCAATGGTTTGGCGCAGAACTACCAGAAGTCAATATGTCAGCTGATTCTCAAGTCCTGGCTTATTGCTTACGTGGTACGTCCACTAATGACCGTGATCTTTATGTGATGATCAACGGCTCAACTAAGCCACGGTTATTTTCTATTCACGCAGAAACAGAGAGTGTCTGGAACCGTGTTATTGACACTTCACTCCCCTGTCCGATTGATATTGTGGATCCCGAGGCAGAAATCCCTTTTGAAAAGGATTCTTATCGGGTCAATCAGCGTAGCATTGTTGTGTTAGCACAATCGACTGTGGCGATATCATCAAACTCCGTGCAAATTTTGTAACAACATTTATCTGTGAGAAGTACATGTCGAATCCCCTGTCTCCAAAAGAACTGGACCTCATCAATGCTTATTGGCGGGCAGCGAATTATCTATCAATCGGTCAGATTTATCTTTTTAAAAATCCGCTGTTGAAGGAACCATTACACAAAGAACATATCAAACCGCGCTTGCTCGGCCATTGGGGAACGACACCGGGGTTGAATTTTATCTATGCTCATCTCAATCGAATCATCAAGCAGCATAATCTCAGTATGATGTTCATCACCGGGCCTGGACACGGGGGACCAGGGCTTGTAGCGAATACGTATTTAGAAGGAACTTATACCGAACATTATCCGAACATCACCCGAGATGAAGTGGGAATGAAGCGACTGTTTAAACAGTTCAGTTTTCCAGGTGGTATCCCAAGCCATGTGGCCCCCGAGACGCCCGGAAGTATCCATGAAGGTGGTGAATTGGGTTATGCATTATCGCACGCTTATGGTGCAGCATTCGATAATCCAGACCTGATCGTGGCCTGTGTGATTGGTGATGGCGAGGCAGAAACAGGTCCTCTCGCCACAAGCTGGCATTCTAACAAGTTCCTGAATCCGCAGCGCGACGGAGTTGTTTTGCCGATCCTGCATTTGAACAGATACAAAATCGCGAATCCGACTGTATTGGCCCGTATCAGTCATGAGGAACTAGATCATCTTTTGCGAGGTTACGGATACAATCCGTATTATGTCGAAGGTCACGATCCCCAGGAGATGCACCAGCTTATGGCTGCGACAATGGATCAAGTCACTCAAGAGATTCAACATATTCTATCCAATGCGCGACAGGACCAGGATTCCACTCGTCCCCTCTGGCCGATGATTGTACTGCGAACGCCCAAAGGTTGGACCTGCCCCAAGGAAGTAGATGGTTTACCGATCGAAGGCAGTTGGCGTAGTCATCAGGTGCCATTGGGGCAAATACATGAGAACCCAGATCACTTACAGTTGCTGGAGCAATGGATGCAGAGTTACAAGCCCGATGAGCTGTTTGACGAGAATGGTCGTCTCAGAACGGAGATCGCAGATCTTGCGCCGAGAGGCGAGCGGCGGATGGGAGCAAACCCACATGCAAATGGCGGGGCACTGTTGAAGAGCTTGCGACTACCTGACTTTAGAGACTATGCAGTTGAGGTCCCGCATCCGGGAAGTGTCACAGCCGAAGCAACGCGCGTGCAAGGCAAGTTTATCCGTGATGTGATGAATCTCAACCTTGAGTCACAAAACTTTCGCATCTTCAGTCCAGATGAGAACGCCTCAAATCGCTGGGCGGACGTATTTGATGTCGCGGAACGTAGTTTTATGGGCGAGATATTGCCCACTGATGATCACCTTTCTCCGAACGGCCGTGTGATGGAAATGCTTTCCGAGCACCAGTGCCAAGGTTGGCTAGAAGGTTATCTATTAACAGGGCGGCATGGCTTTTTCAATTGTTACGAAGCGTTCATACATATCATTGATTCGATGTTCAATCAGCATGCCAAATGGATTAAGATCTCTAAAGACATTCCCTGGCGACGGCCTATTGCTTCACTGAATTATTTGTTGTCATCACATGTCTGGCGTCAAGACCATAACGGCTTCAGCCATCAAGATCCCGGCTTCATCGACCATGTAGTCAACAAGAAAGCCGAGATCATCCGTGTCTATCTGCCACCAGACGCGAACTGTCTGCTTTCCGTTACTGACCATTGCCTGCGCAGTCGCGATTATGTAAACGTTATTGTGGCTGGCAAACAACCCTCGCAACAGTGGCTCACGATGGATCAAGCCATTAAGCATACGACGGCGGGAATCAGTATTTGGGAGTGGGCGAGTAGTGACCAGGGAAGCGAACCCGATGTTGTTTTAGGGTGTTGTGGCGATGTACCCACACTCGAAACGTTGGCCGCCGTCGAGATCATTCGTCAAGAATTGCCTGAGTTGAAGGTACGCGTGATTAACGTTGTCAACTTGATGAAGCTCCAATCTCCTCAGGAACACCCACATGGACTGTCGGATAAAGACTTCGACAGCCTGTTCACGAATGATAAGCCGATTATCTTTGCGTTCCACGGCTATCCCTGGTTGATCCACAGGTTAACGTATCGCAGAACGAATCACAAGAATTTACACGTACGCGGTTACAAAGAAGAAGGGACAACAACCACGCCGTTTGACATGGTTGTTCTGAATGATCTTGATCGTTTTCATCTTGTTCAAGATGTGATCGACCGCGTGCCAAATCTCGGCGCCAAAGCAGCCTACTTAAAACAAGCCGTTCGAGACAAACTGATCGAACACAAACATTACATCTCCGAATACGGTGAAGACATGCCGGAAGTTCAAAACTGGACTTGGCCGGGAGGGGGACAGTGAGGTTGATTCGATGTCGATTCTCGTTCTGAATGCCGGATCTAGTACGCTCAAATATGCTCTGTTCGATGAATTGGCTCACGAACAACTTGCCAGAGGTGTGATAGATTGGCAAACTCAATCTGAAAAAGTCAGATTAGAATTACAAACTCAGTCAGCGAGTCAAACACAATCTCGTTCGGATATTTCAAATAATCGTGATGCCGTTAAATGGATTCTGCATGTGTTGGCAGACATCAACCTGGGCGAATCGATTCGAGCTGTCGGTCATCGCATCGTTCACGGCGGTACATATTTCTGCCAGCCAACGCTCATTAACGAACAGGTTCTTCAATCGTTAGAACAAGTCTCCAAACTCGCCCCGCTACACAATCCACCAGCATTGATGACGATTAAAGCAGCACAAAAATATCTTCCAGAAGCTATGCATGTCGCTGTGTTTGATACTGCTTTTTTTGCTGATTTGCCGCCGAGTGCTTATGTTTATCCAATCCCTTACGAATGGTATGAACAATACGGTATTCGTCGATTTGGCTTTCACGGGATCAGCCATCAATACTGTTCGACACGTGCCGCAGAAGTGCTTGGTCGGCAATACGACGATTCTCTTCGATTGGTAATATGTCATCTAGGCAACGGCTGCTCTGCGACTGCCGTGCATGGCGGACGCCCTTTGGCTACAACGATGGGGTTCACACCGCTGGAAGGGTTAATGATGGGTACCCGCAGCGGCTCGATCGATCCTGGAATCTTGATTTACTTGATGAAACAAAAAGACTTCGATCCTGAGCAGCTCGATCAAAGTTTGAATCATCAATCTGGTTTGCTTGGAGTGTCGGGAATTTCCTCTGACTTTCGCCAAATTGAACAGGCATCCCAAGCCAAAAACGAACGCGCTCAACTGGCGATGAAATTGTTTACAGAGCGAATCCAGTCAACCATTGGTTCTCTTGCGGTTTTGCTGGGAGGCATCGATGGCTTAGTCTTTACTGCCGGTATCGGTGAACATTCTCCGCTGTTGCGAAGCTGCGTATGTGACAAACTACCATTTCTTGGGCTGAAACTTGACGAGGTCAAAAATCAAAGTGCTCATGCGGATTGTGATCTCGCAACAATCCAGTCAGCAGGTCGCATTTTACTCATTCAAACTCGCGAAGAACACATGATCGCACGCGAAACAGAACGACTCTTAGAATTATCTCAGTCCAGATAGGCAGATGAACATGATCGTATTAAAGGGTTCTAATATAAATGAACATTTTGAGGTAGTTTGTCACTGGATATAGCGAGTTATGAAACGACAGCAAGCGATTCCCGATGATTCATTACATCGGGAATCGCTTTTGCCGACGATCTTTCCTCACTCAATTGAGTGGACAACACTTGGGGCAAGGAAGTTCCTCACCCGTGATTGGGCAGACAAAATCGGCACTGTTGCTTTGAGTGTCAGCGTTGGCGCGCACATCAGTATAGACTAAACCACCAACCCCCAAAGGTAATGCAATTAACGCCGCCCACAACCATTTATTTCTCATGACAACCTCCATTTTACAAAGCGTTCGACCATCTGGCAGGCTACATACCTGCAAACAGACGAACAGAGTTAATTGTTTTCAACTGCTTTTGGAATTTTGCCGGTATAACCGGCGGTTTGTATTGCATTCAGGATGTCTTCATTTGGAAAACTACAGCATGATTCTGTAGCGATGTTTGCATATTTCCCGGTATAGTCCACTTTTACTGCTAACACTCCCGGCACATCCATAATCGACTTCTCAGCAATCGCAGCACAACCTTCGCAGTGCATTCCTTCGATGGCTACGAAGGTCGTTTTGATGAGTGGGTTACTTGATGTGATTACCTCGTCGCTTTCTCTCCTGGCCAAGATGAAACCTATGTAATTTGGGAACAACATAAACACAACGGCAACAACCGTCACGGCCCACAACATGATTTTGTTCATGGACATCATATTAAATCGATTACGTTTCGAGGTGCCGGAGTTAGAGCAACAATCGGTGATACAATAGACGCCACCCGTGACCGTCTGCCTGGGCCAGTAAGTAAAATAAAATGCTGCCGTCAAAAAAACGATTGTCAAAGTGCTGAACACTGGCCTGTATGATTCTAAAATGCCAGCAATCCCCGCACCTGAAATACCAAACAGAATCAATAGCAAAGGCAACCAACAACAACTGGATGCCATAATCGCAGATAGAATCGTTCCTACTTTTGTAATGGTTTCCGCTCTATTCGACTGGCTGGATGATTTGTCTAATTCTGATGTGGCAATAGCGATACCTTTAGTAACACTGCTAAGACAGCATGCGCCCGCTGGATTCTCAGTTTTACATCGGCAACCAGGATTTTTCATCTTCTTCCGAATGTCGTCTAGAGCATCCGACCGGCCTTTTGTTTCAAGTTCCTTTTTGATCGTGGCTATAGAATATCCAAAGCAGTAGCACAAAGGCCGTGCGCCGCGCGTCTCTTTCACTCCCACTGGTACTTTGAGCTGATCTTTTGCGAAAGTCTGGCTGTCAGAGAAATAAACAACACTGCACCCAGTGGCATTACAAAATTTGTATTCCACGTCATCAATGTTGCTCACGAATTCATTCTTGAGCAAAGCCCTAAGTGTGAGTGGTTTTACTCCTTTGCTTTTGCCGCCACATTCTGGGCAAGTGGCTGTCCTGGACATAGTGAGTTCCATAGTCATTCTTTTCGAGTTAGTGTTGACTTTCTACCGTCAAGTGCTTCTAAAATGGGGCATTCGGCTGTCTGCTTTCTCTTTCCACACGCCGTGGAAAGTCGAACCAGGGCCTGCTTGATCTTGCGGAGAGTAGCAACTTTACTTTCTATGTCGGCTATCTTCACGCCAACTTTGGCCTTTACATCCTCGCAACAAAATTCTGAATCCACTCGCAACGATAGGAGTTCCTTGATTTCTTTCAACGTAAATCCAAGTTCCTTGGCCCGGCTAATAAACGTGAGTCGTTTGACAACATCAACATTGAACTGTCGGTAGCCCGATGCAGAGCGGGTTGGTTTCTCTAACAAACCTTCGCGCTCGTAGAATCTGACGGTTTCAATGCCGACTCCTGCTTGCTCGGCTACCTTTCCGATTGTTAGTAGTTTCATGGCTGTTTCCTTCATCTATAGATATTATCGAGCCTGTACCATACTACAGAGTCAAGACTAAATCGAATAATTTGCTATATTCACACTCTGAAAAAGGAGAGTGCTATTCAAATTTCGGCGAAAAACAAAGGGGACATTCCACGATTAGTGGGACTACAACTCGACAAAAATAGAATTTCGTCTGAGTATAAACCGCATAATAGAAAAGAACGGATAAGCAAATACTGTTTTAAACAGCTTCGTCGAAGATTACGTTTTTGCGTCTTCGGCAAAACGCGGGTCTTCGATTCCCAGCTTAAGCTTCCATTCCATCACACTGCAATAGAGCACGGGCACGACCAGCATCGTCATGACTTCGATCAGCATGCCACCAAAGCTGGGTATCGCCATCGGAACCATAATGTCAGAGCCACGGCCCGTGGATGTAAGTACGGGAATCAGGGCCAGGATCGTTGTCGCGGTTGTCATCAAGCACGGTCGAACTCGACGCACCCCAGCTGCGAGAGTTGCATCACGCGCTTCTTTGACGGAACTGATGCGTCGTTTTCGAAAACTTTGATCGAGATAGGATGTGATTACCACGCCATCGTCGGAAGCAATTCCAAATAATGCTAAGAAGCCGACCCAGACTGCGACGCTTAGATTGATTTGGTGAACTTGGAATAGAGTCCGCATATTGGTGTCAAATAGACTGAAATCTAAAAACCATGATTGGCCATATAGCCAAAGCATGATAAACCCACCAGACCAGGCGATCATGATGCCGCTGAATACAAGTGAAGTGGTGATGACCGACCGAAATTGAAAATATAAGATCAAAAAGATGACAAACAGAGCTAAAGGCAAGACGACCATCAGGGTTTTTTGCGAGCGAATTTGATTTTCATAGCTACCCGCAAAAGTGTAACTGACGCCAGGCGGAAGAACCAATGTACCATCATCAATCTTTTGTTTTAAGAAGCGTTGGCATTCTTCAACTACATCTACTTCGGCATTGCCAGGCTTCATGTCGAACAACACATAACCTAACAAAAATGTGTCTTCGCTCTTGATGGTCTGTGGACCGCGCGTGTAACGAATTTTGGCGAGTTGTTCGAGTGGAATTTGCTGTCCTGCCGGTGTAGGTACGAGTATACGGTCAAGTGTCTCGATCTCGTCGCGTAGCTCGCGTGCGTAACGTACTCTCACTGGGTAACGTTCGCGGCCCTCCACTGTCGTCGTGATTTTCTGCCCACCGATGGCAACTTCAATCACATCCTGTACAGTGCGGATGTGCAAACCATATCGTTTTATAGCATCACGGTCGATATCGATTTCCAGGTATGGTTTGCCAACAATTCGATCTGCAATTACAGCTGATGCCTCTACAGAGGGTACTTTTTTCAGAAGTTGTTCGATGTCCAGCGCCACACGCTCGATGGTTTCCAAATCAGGGCCTTTCACCTTGAGACCCATCGGCGCTCTCATACCACTCTGCAGCATCACAATTCGCGCGGCGATCGGCTGCAGCTTCGGCGCAGATGTTGTGCCAGGTAAATCTGCCGCAGCGGTGATTTCTTTCCAGATATCATTGGGCGTGCGAATGTGGTCACGCCATTGGCGGAATGCTCGTCCGTTGGAGTCTTCAATAAGATTCCCTTTTTCGTCCCGTATGAAATCGCTCTTAGTATCATCGTAACGGAATTTGAGACGATGCCCATCCTTATTTGTTATATACTCAGACTTATAAGCGATAACTGTTTCGATCATCGAGATGGGAGCGGGATCAAGCGGACTGTCCACACGGCCTACCTTGCCAACAACAGATTCCACTTCCGGGATCGAGATCAACAGGCGGTCTTGAAGTTGAAGCACGTCCATTGCCTCGCCGATCGATGCGTGTGGCATCGTGGTTGGCATGTAAAGGAACGATCCTTCGTCTAGAGGGGGCATAAATTCTTTGCCTAGCCCCGGCAATGTATTGGCGATCGCTTTCCAAGGAGTTGAGTTACGAATTGGCGCGGGGAAAAATCCAAAAACACGATCAAATCCCAACCAGACGCAACTTCCCAGCATTAGTATCACAATGGGAATCATTAGAAAGAGTCCCTTGTTTCTTAGGCACCAGCGCAGCAGCGGTTCGTAGATGAATCGCTGAAAGATTTGGAAGAACGCCAGCAAACCACCAATTAACAGGACAACGAATAATAGATTCCGAACAAAGCCCTTGTCCGGTCCTAATGGAAGCCAGTGATCGGTCAAAATCAGCCCCACTACCACCACAGCAACGCCATTCGCGGACCAGGGGCCATACTGATTCAGACTTTTAGGTATCCGGGATTCCAGCAGTTTGTACGTGCCTAATGCCATTACAATAGCTCCGACCCACCACGGAATAGAAAAGTAAGTTATCGAGCTGTCTGAACTCATAGGCATAGCGGCTAGAATAGCGAGCAAAAGGGTAATCATGCCAACGAAGATCACACTCCAGTGGAGATATCGCCTGAGTGCTTCAGAACGTAAGCGCCCCGTAAACAATACGTGAGCGACTGGTGGAATAATCGTTAAGGCTACAATGACTGATGCAATCAAAGCAAACGTCTTAGTAAACGCCAATGGTTTGAATAGTTTGCCTTCAGCACCGATCATCGTAAATACCGGCAAGAAGCTGATAATGGTCGTGGAGACAGCCGTCAACACTGCGCCTGCCACTTCGCGCGACGCATTAAAAATGACTTTCAATCGGTCTTCGTCTGGATCAGCTTCTTCCAGATGTTTGAGAATATTCTCACAGAGAATAATCCCCATATCGACCATTGTGCCGATGGCGATGGCAATACCAGAAAGCGCTACAATATTCGCGTCTACGCCGAAGGTTTTCATCCCGATGAAACACATCAGCACGGCGAGTGGTAACAGAGCACTGATTAACACAGAACTTCGCAGGTGCATGACGCTGATCAGAATGACGATGATTGTTACTAGAATTTCTTCAGTGAGCGCAGTATTCAGTGTCCCAAGCGTCTCATAGATCAATCCAGTGCGGTCATAGAAAGGGACAACAGTGATCTGACTGATCGTAGCCCACTCGGGTCGCTTGTTGCGGTCCAAGGATCGTAAATGCTGAACCCATGCGCTGTTGTTAAGTAAATCGTTTTCATAGGCATCGAAGCCATGTGCCTTTGCGTACTGTGTGATCTCCTTTCGCGTTGTTTTCTTGAAGTCGATCAATACCTTAGTTGGCAGCCCCGGTGATACCTCGCCGATCATTCTCTTGACGTTCTTGATCGCCGCTAGAGGGTTGTAACCATAGCGGACAACGCATACGCCGCCAACAACTTCTGCACCTTCTTTATCGAGCGCACCACGCCGAAGCGCGGGCCCCAAAGTCACTTTCGCAACGTCCTTGATCGTGATGGGGACGTTGTCATGAACTTTGAGAACCGTTTTTTCAAGGTCTTCAACTTGCTTAATAAAACCCAAGCCACGAACGACGTATTCCGCTTTATTCAACTCGATCGTACGTGCGCCGACATCTACGTTCGTCATACGAACGGCATTAAATACTTCTCCCAGGCTTACTTTATTTGCTCGCATGGCGTCGGGGTCAACGTCAATTTGATATTCCTGGACAAATCCACCAATCGAAGCGACTTCACTGATACCTTCCGCTGAATTCAGTGCGTAACGAACATACCAATCTTGTGTGGTTCTCAACTCGTGCAGGTCCCAGCCTCCTACAACGTTTCCATCCGGATCGTATCCTTCGAGCGTATACCAAAAAATCTGACCGAGGGCGGTTGCGTCAGGTCCTAGTGTTGGTTGAACGCCTTCAGGGAGCGTCCCTGTGGGTAAACTGTTGAGCTTCTCCAGTACTCGCGTACGAGACCAATAGAACTCGGCTTTTTCGTTGAAGATCACATAGATCGTGGAGAAACCAAACATCGAGTAACTACGGATCGTCTTGACCTCGGGGAGGCCGAGCAAGGCAACTGTGAGCGGATACCCAATTTGGTCTTCGACATCTTGAGGTGAACGCCCCATCCACTGCGTGAAAACGATTTGCTGGTTCTCGCCAATGTCAGGAATTGCATCTACCGGCACTGGATCGCGTGGTAGGCTACCCAAGTCCCAATCGAATGGAGCCACCATCGCGCCCCAGACGAGGATTACAATCACCATCAACAAGACAACCAGTTTATTATTCAGGCAGAACCAGATAGTCTTGTCGAGCAAAGAATGCGGCTCAGGTACTAGATTGGGATTTTCGGAATCAGTTACCATCATTTTTCCTGTTGACATTCATGGACAGGGATGCCCTACGGTTTTTAGTGACTATGTCCCTTATGGTTGGTGTGAGCTCCCTGTTTTTCCTTGTCGAACGAAATCAAGTTGACTCGATCCGCACACTTGAGCATTGTGGCTCCGAAATAGGGATTTCTGATCTGGTCATTATTCTGGAGCCAAATCGCTCCACGCCCCTTGAATGCCATCGGACAATGCAGTTCGTAGAGAGGCCGATTATTTCCTACTTCAAACGTCTTTATAACGACCAAGATTTCTTCTGAAAGTAAAGTGAACGCTTCTCTCATCGATTTAATGTCTTTAGCCTCGATGACTTGATCTGTAATCTTGCTGAGATTGCCAAATTCTTTCTGCCAAACTGTTAATGCTTTCTCATTCAGATGCGATGTTTGGATCGTACCGAGTACCTGACGCAACTTAGGACCTGTTGCCAATGCAAGTTTTTCGTTATCCGATGCCAGGGAATTCGCTAGTGCAAAGTAAGTGTCTAACAATGGCAACAATTGATTCTGAAACTCGATAGGCACGTCGATCTTGATGATCGCTTGCTGATGGTTGCTGTGGGTCAGACCAAATTGCTCGCGAGCTCGCTGAATGTGTCGTTTTAGTTGAAGATAAATCCGATCAGAATCTTGCAACGACGCGACATCACGTCCTTCAACTACGTCATTTGATAGTAACATTGAAAATTCACGCCAAAGCATTTCTACATGGCCTGTCAGTTGTTTTTTGTTGACTTGACTCAACTTCACTCCCAACTGATCAAAGGCTGCACGGATTTTTGCCAAATCGGCTTCTTCAACAGCCGTTGTGACACTATTGAACGCATTTAATACTGCGTCAAGTTGTGAACGGAACTGGGAAGGCAACGTCATTTGCTGGCCTGCTGTTTCACCCTGCTGCGTTTTTTTCTCGCTCTTTGCGCCACCATGATCATGTCCGCCGCCGCCACCGCCGCCACCTCCTTCGGGTGTCATCATTGACGGCTTGGCGGAAATTTGCAGAGCGCTGTCTAGCTTAAAGTTACCGTTGGTGACGACAAGGTCTCCTTCCTTTAGTCCGTTTCTTACAAGGTAGTACGCACCTGCACGCGGGCCTAACACAATTTCACGGCCTTCAAATGTAGGTTCTTTCGCAGTAGGAATTTCAACATATACAATTGCTCGTGTACCAGTGAGGAGTGCAGCCGATACTGGAATGACAAGTGGTTTCGGTTTGTTTTCAGGATTGCCCATAACGTCACCTAATGTCTCGGCCCGAACTAATGGCATGCCACAGATATCGCAGTTTCCAGGTTCGTCCTTGACAATTTCAGGATGCATAGGACTAATCCACTTACCCGTAAGATCTTCATCTATCACGCGTCCTCCCGAAGCGAGTTGTGAACGTACTACGGCACGTACAAACATTTCTGGTTTGAGCTTGCCATCCTTGTTAGGCACATTGACTCGTACTTTGACGGTTCGGGTATCCTTGTTTAATACAGGGTCAATAAACGCAATGCGGCCCGTAAAAGTCTCGCCTGGGTATGCTTCAGTTGTGAATTCCACTTTTTGCCCGTAGTGGAGCCAAACCAAATCAGATTCATAGGCATCGAGTTTAACCCACACCTGATTCAAGTCAGCAACAGTATAGATTCGATCTCCAGTGCGCACGCGGTCTCCTTCTTGCCGCAGCTTTTCGATTATGACGCCGCCAATCGGCGAGAAAATGGTGATATGATCAGTCGGGGCACCACGCTGTTCAATGTCTTTGATCTGTGAAGCTGACAAGCCAAGAAGCCGTAGTTTTTCACGTGCGGATGCGACAAGATCAATTGGTTGTACGAGTTTTGTGGAAGAGGAAGTGCGATCACGTTGGTATTTTAATGCCTGAATTAACTCCTCTTGAGCAGCATATAACTCTTCGCTATAAATGTAGACTAGATGATCACCTTTCTTGACTTCGATACCAGTAAAATCGACATACAGCCGGTCGAGGCGGCCGGAAACCCATGCCGTGATATATGAGAGTTTTGTTTCGTCATATTCGACTTTTCCGACCATACGTATTTCTGCTGTAGCATAACGTCGCTCGACAGGTGTAGTCTCGATTCTCATCAACTTCCGCGCAGTGGGGCTGATTTTAATCGTCCGTATGCCGCCTGCTGATGTCGTGACAGGCACCAATTCCATACCGCAGATAGGACACTTACCTGGACCATCACGGCGAATCTGGGGGTGCATCGAACATGTCCAGATTTGAGACACATTTTTGTGCTCTGTATGAGTCTCACTGGATTTGGCTGAATTGACCGTCGATGAACTATCTTTCATTGACCATGCAATGCTGAAGCCGATTATTAGTAGAACGGCTGCCTGCCCTATCCATAACTTGCCAGTATGTTTGCCATAGATGCGACTCCACCAATTTCCTTGAAATGAATCATTCATAATCGGCCTTTATTCATCATGACAAACGGGTATTTTCTGTTCAAACATAGTATAGCCAATAAGATATAGGCTTTCTTTCGCTTGAGATTTGACCATCGAAACTTATACATTCACAAGTCTGTTTGTGTTTCTCTTTGTTTGTCTTTTAAGAAATATACGAATTTGATTCATCAATTCAGAACGGGCTGTTTTTTCTCATTCAACCATGAAATGATTTCGTTGACTTCAGCAACGTCCTGTACCCCAATCAATGTGATGTGACGCGACCCTTGTTTCCAACTGGCAGCGATTTGTTTATCTAATTCAACCAGACAGCATTGCTTATCTTTACAATAGACTGAAATATTGGGCCTGTCCCCGAACCATTCTTTAGTTTCTTTATCGTCATGCTCAAAAATAGCCAATTTGCTGCCATCGTTTCGTTTACAGATAGATTGTACACAAGTGCAACACGGCATCTTGATGACATGAGTTGATTCAAGGGTATATTCGGCGGGCAGACCGTTGGCAACGGATGGCCGGTAGCCTACTTGCTCGACCGCTCGATTAGGGTCAATGAGCTTGTTCTCGTACTTCTCAAGTAGAATCTGTTGAGCCACATCAGGATCGCGGACAAATTCGTCAAGATAATGACCGAACTCTACTGTGAAATGATCATGATTACCATGAGTAAACCATGACTGATAAGTGAACCAGCTGATTCCAACAGCAGTGAGGATTGTTGCTGCCAAAACAAACAACTTAGGAACCGAGAACGAAAGCCGATGATCATTATGAACTGGTTTGAGAATGGGATTTTCGCAGATAGACTGCTCGTCTAATTTCTGATTGATTTGACTCCAAATTTGTTGAGTTGGCACAGGCTCGCTGAGAACGCTGGCCATTCGCGAGAGTTTTTCGAACCCAGTAAGTTCTCCTGCACATTTTGTGCAAGTGCCGATGTGTGCCGACACGCGGTCCCTTTGGTCATCTGCTAACTCGCCATCATAGTAGGCGGAAAGTAATTCTTGAACTTCGGAACAATTCATGTTACGGCTCCCAACCCAGATCAGCAAGTTGCTGCTGTAATTCGCGTCGTGCGCGATTCAGCCGTGATCCAACGGTTCCTTCTGGAATTTCCATGACTTCAGCGATTTCGCGATATGACAGACCTTGAACTTCACGGAGTACGAAGATTGAAAGTAACTCTGGCTCGATTCTTGACAGAGCTACTTCCAATAGTTCCTTATGATCTATACGTTCAAATTCGGGATTATGTTGGCTCATCGGTTCGTGTGAGAGATTTTGAAAATTCCAACGACGTCCTTTTCTAAGGTGTTGAAGTCCTTCATTTATGGCAAGTCGATAAAGCCAAGTTTCGAACTTCGATTGAGATTCAAACTGGTCAATCTTACGAAATAATTGTAGAAAAACTTGTTGAGTTACATCTCCCGCATCTTGTAATCCAACGGTGCGAACCATGAGCCGGTAAACTTGCCGATGACACAACTCGTAGAGGCACTGTTGTGCACTACGTTTTTTTGAACGACATCTTTCTAATAGGCCAGCGTCAATTTCAGTCGCATCGCTAACATACTTCGATGTTGTTGTGTTTTTAGATGCCACGGCAAGTAAGTTTCTTCATGGGATTTCAAAAAATGAGCATGAAACAAAAGGTTGCATCTTTGACTTACCCTGATTCTAAGCAAATTCACGATAATGCCTGATCATTAATGATGAGATGTATTTTCTCTAGAGCAGCGTAGCATACCATTTGGCTCAGAACAACTACGAGTATTGATGTACTGTTTCATATTATTCGTCAAATTAATATGAGGCTAAGGAGACTTCCGATCTTTGCTGATAAGTCAGGTCCGTTGATCTGACAGAAATTCCATTCGTAAATCATCTCGAAAAAGAATTTCATTTTCATGAAGAAACTGTAGTGATTGTGCATCTAAAACAAGGTGCTGCAAAGTCGTTATGTGGACATGGTGGTTTTTGTTTCTTAGATATACGAGGATTTTGATGAAATACATGGTTCCTTTTAGTCTCTTGTCAGTCATATTTATTTCAATTTTCCTATTTGGTTGTGGTTCTGATCGTACTCAACCAACTGACTCAAGCTCTCCTTCTACAAGCGATGGCCACGTCGACCACAGCCACCAGGGTATGAACGGACAAACTGACATGGAAAAAATGAACGTCGCACTTTCGAAATTGTCTACTGAAGACGCAGCTTCAGCAGAGAAACAGCATGTTTGTCCTGTCTCAGGTAAGATGCTCGGTGTGATGGGACCACCTCAAAAAGTCGATGCTAACGGTCAGCCAGTATGGATTTGCTGCGATGGCTGCAAAGGTAAGCTGCTCAGCAATCTCGATGAATATCTCGCTAAGTTGAAAAAAGAGTAGCCGAGACATAAGTACTATTTTAATCACCCCTATAGCGCGGCTGCGCTTGTAAGATTCAGCAAGAATGACCGACGAGGGGGAGGTATTGTGAAACATTTTGTCCACATGCTGATAGGCTGTGTGCTGCCGTTCTTGCTGATTTTAATTCTAACTTTGTTCGGCGTCGGCGAAGGTGTGACGATGTTTGTCTTTGTTGTTCTTATGTTCTCGTGCCATTTATTCATGATGCGCGGACACCGGCACGGTGAAGATGGACACCTCAAGCAGCAAGACTGAGCGGGAGAAAATCATGCGTTGGGAAATGATAGTGGGTGCGCTGGAAATCTTTATTCTGGGCTGGTTGTTCGGGGCCACCACCGTGTTCTACAACGTTAGTGTGAGCGAAGCCCGCTATCAAACTGCTACCCATCTTGCATTGGCTATGGAAGGAGCAGGCAATGGTGGAGAAATTGCAATCGACAGGGAGGGCGAACCTTTAATTCAAAGGGAGCTTGGCTGCGTTTATGTATTCCGCACACTAAATCAACTCAGCGTGATCTCATGAGCGGCTGTTCTTCACTACTGCGAACTATTGTTACAATACTCGGTACCGACTCGCAGTGCGAACACACCGACAGCCTGCAGGCCATGCTGCACGGTCATGTGGCCGGCTTTGGAAATCTACCGGATTCCCAAAGTGCCACGAAGAACCGGAGAAATTGGAGATCGAAAATTTCTCGACTGACAGATCAGATATGGGGAACCAGTGACTCCGCATATCTGAATTCCGTACTGTCCACGCTTGACGAAACTCAATCAAAAATTGTCATCGGCTACTGGGGAACACTGCCACTGCCTGATTTGCTGGCGATAAAAAAGGCCCGTCCAGATGTCAAAGTGGTATTACTGCTGCTGTGTTACCCTCTGGCCTTGTCACATGGTGGAATTCTCCGGCAGGACTTTTATCTGCGAAGGGCCGCCCGATTTCTGGATGGAATCGTGTTTCCGTCGGACCTGACCGAGGGGTATGTGCGTGGCCGAGTCTTTCGCACCGGCTTTCCACCATCGGTCGTCATCCCTCCCTGCTGGCCTCGAAGCTTTCAGGCGACTTGCGAACTGCGTCGCACGGCGGCGAGTCCGAGTTTGATTTTCGTCGGGCGAACAGACATGAGCAGTCCCACAGCCACTACGGCCGACGACGTGCGTCCGTTAATGAACAGCATCCTCGGTACGGGCATTGATTTACACCATGCCCGGTCGCCCGAGACGGATGATGGTCACCCGCATCGCCGCCATTTCTCACCACTTCCGATGCGAGAATTGATCGACAAAATTGGTGAATTTGATGCGAGTCTGATCGCGTATAACACTCAGGGATGTGCACGCGACGACCGTTTCTACCTGACAATTCCCGACCGATTAATCACCAGCGTGGCTGCGGGGGTTCCCGTGGCAATTCCGAGGCAGGGTTATGGTGCCATCAAGAGCTACCTGAGGGATTACCCCCTGTTAGAGTTCGACACGGCAGACGAACTCGCACAGACGCTTGCTGACCGTTCGCTGGTTGCGAAATTGCGCGAAGCGGCGTGGAATTCGCGATCAAATTACGATGCGGCACTCTACAGTCCGGCGCTCGCTCAGTTCCTGAATCGGTTACTTTAATAGCAACGACCAATTATCAGGTGTCCGGTCGAATTAAGATGCGAGTAGAAGGGCTCTGGGGCATCGGAATTTGTGTCGGTTCGCGTTCCAGGTTCGCTGGTTTCCGGTCACCGCTTGTGCGGCGTTTGATGTAGCGGTATCGTCATCCCCTGCAGCCAAGCCTGTTTTAGTTGTCTCTTGTATAAGTCGCTGCTCGAATTGATCGAGAGCAGAGAAGACGTGAAAGATCAGTTCTCCTGAAGGTGTTGTTGTATCGATGATACCGACAATAATCGAACGAAATCCGATTTCTCGTTCCTTCAGCTCTTCGATCATAGTTGCGAGATAACGTAGTGGTCGTCTCAGACAGCCTAGCTTCCAAACAAGGAGAGTATTTCCACTTCGCAAATTTACTTGTCAAAGCAATAAAAACGGTCGATCAGTTTTAGTGCCCGAGAGTTTGTCACAGAAGATGTGCTCCTGTTTGACCCCATGTTCCAGTTGATTTCTACCGTCTAAATTGAAAGCCAACTTCAAAGAGAGAAATAGTATGCAAACTAGACCAGAAATCATCTTGATCAGAGCTAATTTGACTTTATGTCCCCGAGACCTAGACTTCACCAACGACTGTCTAAGGAATAATTGCACTTTTCATTTCCAGAAACGAGCTGAAATAACATGGGCTACTCTATCACCCAGGCCAAACCGAGTGACGATCAGAAAGAACTGATTTCCTTGATCAATCGGAATTTTCAGAAAAACGACCCCCAGTGGTTTAACTGGTCTCAACGGCAGAATCCATTTGGTGAAAACCTCTGCTGGCTGGCCCGGGAAGAATCAGTCGGTAAACTTATTGGTTCTACTGGCCTGTTGCGAAGGCGCATGAACTATGGCGGCCAGTCCTTTGTAGTCGGTCAGGCTGAAGCAATCAACATCGATGAAGCACACAGATCGGCTCAGGCAGCGCTCAAACTGCAACGCGCCTTAATCTCTCACCTGCCCGAAACGGACTTTCACTTTGTGTATGGCATGACGGAAACTGCGGCGGCGGTCTTTAAACGATGTCGCTACAAACAAATCGGCACCTTCCAGCATTGGGTCAAACCGCTGCGCAGTGAATACAAGCTTAAGAATAAAATCTCGAACAGATTTGTCAGAAAAGGAGCGACAGTACTCATTGATCTGGCACTTAATCTCTACTCTCTCGAATCCAGAACATTCAAGTCGCATCGTCTTAAAGTAAATAATGACGCACCGATTGATGAACGGTTTCATCGACTTTTTGAAAAGCATGCTCACAATCTTATCATGGTCGAGCGCACGCGCGAATTTCTGGAATGGCGTTTTTGTCATGAGCCGTCGACTCGCTTCCAGATCATGACTTTGGAGAACCGTGAGCAGGAGCTACTGGGCTATCTGGTTTATGTGATTGGGGAAACCGGCCGAAATGGTGACCATGCAGCGGGAATTCAGGACTTTTTCTATCGCGACCAGAAATCATTCCAACAGTTACTGGTGGCTTTCATCCAGCACTGCCGTCAGATCAGAATGGAAACGATCGTCATGAATTATTTTGGTCGAAAAGAAATCGCAAACATGCTTTCGCGATTCGGGTTCTTTCAACGTAAGTCGTCGACCCAGGTCTTTGTGCATGACAATCCCCAGTTTAAAGACTTTCAAATGGAAGTCCTGCACGACTCCAATTGCTGGCACCTGACAAACGCCGAACTGCTGTAACTGTCTCAGAAAATAAACGGTCTATCAACGGGTAACCGAGACCATGCCACTGATACCACATCAGTTTTATCGGTAGCTCGAGGTGTGGCTATCCAGAGCAGCCAGCACGATCGTTATATCATCGTGCTGCACCAGCGACCGCGCCTTCTCTGCGGGGAATGCTTCATAAAATGCCCCCTTGGTGTGCGTGTTCAAATTGTCGCAGATGACGACACTTTTCTGGTAGAACGGTAGCGCGTTGTCAGCAGCCGTTCCATTTCAATCGCCCAGTCGGCTTTGGTCCTGTGATCGCGGACACGGACTTCACGCCAACCCGACAGAGGTTCCGTAAACAGGAATACGCTGGCGGTTCCACACCGCTCATATTCATAGTCGACTCGACGTGCCTGTTTTCTGGTTGCCGGTATGGGCTGGCGAACTTCTTTGCGAAGCTGAACGGGTTGCTCATCCATGCACAGCACGGGATATTCACTGTTGTAAAGGGCTTCATAGGTGTCTAGAACCTCTTCCATCGACGCAATAAATTCGGCGTCGGCTTCTGGTGAAATCACCCAGTACTGAATTTTGCGCTGTGTTATACCGTTTTTTTAAGCGTTTGACGAATTGTTTCGTGACTGATCGATTCGACCAGTCCCAGTTCCACTACCCGTTCTGCCAGCAGCCGAAGCGACCAGTTTACATATCCTTTTGACGGTTTCCCCAGACGCATGGCAATCACCCGCGCTTCCTGTTTGCCGACAAGAACTTTCTGTCTCGGTGGTGACTCCCGAGTCTTGCCATTTAAGGCAATCTCAAATCCATCGACGACGAGCCGTTTGCGGAGATTTTCAATGGTCTGAACGCGACATGAAAACGCTTCAGCAATCTTCTTGTCTGTCCAGTTTGGTCCCCGCACATCTGCCTTCAGCAGAATTTCTGCGCGTCTTACTTTCTGAGGCGAACCTTTCAGTCGCTTGCGGACATCCGTAAGTTCCGGATGAAATTCGAAACAATAGATGACCATTGTCACGGGATGCAAAATCAAAATTCCCAGAATAACACCGCTCAGTGTATGAACCGGCACGATACACTTCAGCCGATCATGATGCCGTTCTGTTAATTTTCCTTGGTTGTCAGGTTTCTCATTATGCGATAGCGCTTCTTCTCTTCGAGCGGTTATCTCGGTAACCATTTTGGTTGATGGATCTCGGTCGAATGTATGATTCATTTGATTTTGCCTTCCTTGCCGATAAACCATTACGATGCTAATGGTGTTTGTACCAGCCAGCCCCAAGGATGTCGTTCCAAGATGTTGTCTGGTGGCACTGGAAACATTGATCAACACGAGCGTGTGGCCGACCAGCAACGCGGGCTGAAATCATTTTGAAGTGCATCATGTAGTGACTGGGCGGTGCCTGGTGACATTGCGCGCAGTCCATTGAATTGGGGGATGGGTGTCGGAATTCGGCAATCATCCACTTGTCCGTAGCGTGGCATTGAGCACAGTCTTGGCCGAAGAGTTGGAAATGGCGGTCATCGTTTGAGTGGCAGGTGGCACAATTGAGGGCCACTTCGTCTGGCGTTATGTTGGCGTGCGGTGGCACCCATAACTTCGACCAAGTCAGCAATTTGTTGTTTACATCATCATCCTTCAATTGGCGCATACCTATCTTGGCCAGCATCACGTGGTCCATACTTGTCGCACGTTTTCCTCGGCCTTGATGTTCCAAGTGGCACTCTTTGCAGCTACTGATACTGCCATGGAACGACGTCGGTTGCCGTTGCAAAAGAGACTCGTTGTTGGCATGGCAGACGATGCATTTCGACGTCTCGATGCCGGTGACCGATGTGTGGCATGCGGCGCAATTGTTTTCCAAATGCGCATGAGCGGCCGACAATTGGCCGGGTTCGGCCAAGCGTTGCCAGGTTGCGGGTTGTTTCAGCGCAGATTCGCTCGACGTCATGATCCACAGAACGACGAACAAAATGCTTGCAACAATGTAGATCCATTTGCTTTTCATGTGTCATTTCAGCCCTGCTTTTTCTTCTGTCGCTCACGTACGAGTCTGATTTCCACTTTCAGGCGATCTGACTGACTGCTCAGAATATCTGCCGCGGAACCATTCCCGGATTTATGTTTCGCCTCGGCAAGTTTCTCCAACTCACTCGCCAACTTAATAGATCTCTCCAGCAGCTTGATCCGCTCTTCATGACTAGTGGCGAGTTCGAGTTTCACCAGCAGAAGTTGCTGACGCGCCTGTACAACAGACTCTATACCAGTTTCTCCGTTGCGATAAGCTTCTGTTTGTACTCTTACAAGTTGCGAAAGTACGAGTTGACGCTTCTGCAAAAGTTCAACGATGGACTCCGCGGTTACAGCCGTCGGTTCTTTACCGAATGAACCAGCGGACCCCACGGTCAGAATCGTCGCAATAAAGAAGCCGGTCACAAATTGATTAAGTCGAAGTGTCGTGTTCATGGTTTTTCTCCTGGGACATGTCAGTTAAAGATGATGCTTACCTAAACCACCTCAGACCAAAATAGATCGCGAAGTACACGTGTAGAGCCAACAGTCCGTACAAAATGAACGAGATTATGATGTGCAACTTGAGCCACTTTCCAAACCACTTTTTAAAATTCTCATGGGTTGCAATGGCGTACTCGACATCGGCAATGGCCTCGGCCAAGCGAACCATTTCGCGAGGGGACGAAGCAAAGGCATCATTTGTTTGCGGCAAGGATTTCTCTGTAAGGAAGAATCTCGCAGCCTGTCTGGAAAAGAAGCCAGTGAAGTTACGGACTATGTGGGTTTCCTGAGGACGATTCGCCAGTTCTTTCTTAGTGTGATCATAAATTATTTCCAATTTACCAAGCTGGGCATTCTTCTCGCGGATTTCTGTAGAGATCTGGTTCATCAGGTATCGTCCCACAAAGCCGCTGACCACAACCAGCAACGTCATCGCTGTCAGAGCGATACCAAGTGGGCTTTCGTACTTGTGGCCGCTATGGATCACTACCAGGATTGGTCCAGTGACTCCCGCATAAATGTGCCACGCCAGCAGTGTCCGCATGGAGACGTACTTTGTCACAACTTTCTTGAGTCGTTTTACGCGTTTGACGATCATATAAGCAAGTGGCACGAGCATCAGCAGCGCACCAGTCACACCGAACATTCCGCCCCATAAACTGCCTGCGAACCGTGGTGATTCGTGAAACGGGAAACCTAGCCAGGTGATGAGCATCAACACCACCAAACCAGTCACTACGATTTTTTCACGCTCTTTCATCTTCTTACGCTTCTACACTTACATTGCCGGATGATTTTGCTTGACAGGCAAGAATCATTCCTGTCTCTTTGTCTTCCGGTTCCAAGCCATCTTCAACTTCCATGGAAACTTTTCCTGACAGGAGTTTGACTACGCACACCCCACACGAGCCAACCCGGCAGGAATAGTCGATGTCAACGTCCACCCGCTCGGAAGCCTCCAAAACGGTCTCGTCCACCTGAAATTGTGTTGACTTGGCTGACTTACTGAAGGTCACCGTTCCGCCAGTCTCAGCAATGTCCGTCCCAGCCGCCTTCGCTCGTTCTTTGGCTCGTACTTGTGGTTTCTGTTCGCCTCCAAAATTCTCGGTGTGTATGCTCTCCATAGGCACTTTGAGTTTGAGCAGCATTTTCTTGGCTGCATCCATCATCGCAACCGGACCACAGATGTGAATCCGTCTGGAAGCAATTTCTGGCACCCACTCAGCTAATAAGTCTCGCGATAGCCTACCCTTCCGATAGCCATCCCTTTCCTCTTCGATGCGACTCATCGCAACGAAAACATGCAAATTCTCATGTTGCTCCTGAAGCCGCTTAAGTTCGGACTCGAAGATGAAATGCTCAGGGTCATGACAGGCCACGATAAAGTAGATGTCACCATTCCAGACCATGTCCGTCAGAGCGCGGGTGACACTCATCATCGGCGTGATCCCCACGCCACCAGCTATCAACACAATGCTGTCTGCCTCTTTGCCTGTGAATATGAATTTGCCACTAGGGGCCTGCACTTCGATTGTGTCGCCAACTTTTAATTCGTCGTGAAGATATCGAGAGCCCGCGCCATATTCTTCCCGCTTGACTGAGATCTCACAGTAGTATCCCTGGGTTGGCGATGAAGAGATCGTGTAACTTCGCCTGATCGGTTTTTCGCCGACCGGCAACGTGAGCGTGAGAAACTGACCTGGCAAATAATTAAAAGGGATGCCGCTCCCATGGCAGGCGACCAGCCGAAAAGTTTTTACGTCGGGTGTTTCCTGGTTGATGCGGGCCACCCGCAACCGGCATAGCTTCTTCTTACGAATCGGCAGGAGACCTGCTGAGATATCTGGCCGATCAGTTAATTCCTCGTCACTGGGGCAAGTCTCTTCCGAATCATTGCAACAATCGGCAACGGTTGCCGACTTATTGGAATCCTTCGAGGTTGCAGGATGCTCAGGTTCAGTCAGTGAATCTGATGGCAGACTGGTCGAGGGAGAAACCTTCGTCGTACTGGCACCTTCGTTAGCCGACTCGTCTGTGATAAGTTTATCAAGCAGCGCCGATGCACGACGCATCTTAAAGAAGTACATGGCAATCATAGCGGCAGCGAAGACACTCAGTAAAACCATCACTCCTGTGTGAAAGGGCGTCATGCCCCAGAGCCGCACTCCCGTCGGTTTCGCACCTGCAGGTGGCAGCAGGTGCATCTCGCGCTTAAACCATTGTAAAGCGACGTTGCGGGGAGCTTTACCCTCGTCGATTGCACGGTGAGCAGCCAAACCACTTTCAAATTGCGCTAAACCCTCTCGCATCTTGGCCGTGGCCACTTGCATCGCAGCGAAATCGTCGGTAGGTACGGTGTTGGTCAGTTCGTCAAGCCCAGTGGCTAGCAGTTTCGCGCCTTCCATCATCCGCTGGTGGGCTTCCTGTACGATCACAGCCCGCTCTTCCATGGGTAGGTCGGGCAGGTCCATCAGCTTGGGGTACAGTTCTTTGGGCTTGGGCGCGCCCATTCTCTCCATCATGACATCCATGCCGCTATCCTTCCCGCCTCCCATCATTCCGCCCATGCCACCACCTTTGCCGCCCCCCATCATGCCAGGGTTTTTGCCCGCCGGTCCTGCGTTACCTGTTCCAGCCTGTCCCGGGTGATGTTTTTTGTGCTCTTCGGGAGACACCTGCCCATAGGTGAGCGACGTTACCATGAACGCAAGGCCGAGCACAGCAAGGAACGGTACACTGGTCCAAGGGATTGCCCTAAAGTTCAGAATCAAGTCTTTACGCATGCTGTCTCCAGTCACTCTCACATCAGCTTTCATTGCGGCGATTAACTTACGCTGGTCTCGCTCTCATTTTTAATTTGAGACGATGCCGTTCGAGAAATATTGGTGGGTGCCTTGTGACTCAATCGCTTCGCTGATTCGGTTCAATCCATGAGCATAGGCTGCCGTTCGCATATTGATTGCGAGATTTGTCATCAGTTCGTATATCGCGTTGAACTCCCGAGCCATAATGCGCTGCAAGCGATCTTGTACTTCATCTTGCGTCCAATAATATCCCGCACGGTTCTGAGCCCACTCAAAGTAGCTTACTGTAACGCCCCCCGCATTAGCCAGAATATCCGGAACCACGAACGTGTTTCGTTTGTCCAAAATTTCTTCAGCAGCGCTTGTTGTGGGGCCATTGGCGACCTCGACAATCATTGGCGCCTTGATTCGGCTGGCGTTGTCAGCGGTTAATTGATTCTCCAGCGCGGCGGGAATCAGAATATCCACGCCCAATTCCAGCAGATCGGCATTGCTGATTGATTCACCCGTAGCTGGGTCATTTGTGGTACATTTGCACTTGGACTCAGCGTCTCCACAAACGGGACAATCACATACTGATCTTTCACTATAGACGCCACCAATCATCTGGCCTTCTTGTTTCAACTTGATGGCCCTTGGAATATCAAGTCCTTCGGCTCGATAGATACCACCTCGCGAATCACTGATGGCGACGATACGGTAACCGTCAGCATGTAGCAGTCGTGAGACGTGTTGTCCCGCATTTCCGAATCCCTGAACGGCAACACGAATGTCGGTTGGTTGCCAATCCTTCAGCTTCTCCAATTCCTTAATACAATAGTATGCTCCACGGCCCGTCGCGTCGTCACGCCCTAGACTACCGCCCAAAGGAATTGGTTTGCCGGTGATCACAGCCGGTATACGTTGGCGATGAATTTTTGAATATTCATCCATCATCCAACCCATAATCATGGCGTTTGTATACACGTCCGGGGCCGGAATGTCAGTTTCTGGCCCAACGAAGTCTGCGACTTGTCCGATAAATCCGCGGCTCAGCCGTTCCAACTCCATCCGTGAAAGTTGTTTTGGGTCAACAATCACGCCACCCTTTCCGCCTCCAAATGGGATGCCCACCACGGCACACTTGCAGGTCATCCAGAAGGCCAGCGCCTTTACTTCATCCAGAGACACGCCTGGGTGAAAGCGGATGCCACCTTTTGTCGGTCCACGTGTGTCGTCGTGTCGGACACGAAATCCTTGAAAAATCCGTAGCGAGCCATCATCCATGCGAACCGGTATTGAGACCTGCAGCACAGCCTTGGGGTGCCGCAGTCGCTCGATTGCCTCTTTATCAATTTTTGTGAATTCAGCTGCCTGATCAAGTCGACCAATGGCGTCCTCAAAAATTCCGTTAACTTCCTGTTTGGCCATCGTTACTACCTCTTGAAATCATGTCTGCTATAGCCTGTTCAAGGCTGAATGCTGACTCGGTTTAGAGAGCACCAGTCTCCTATAGTTCCTTAGATGCTGCTTAGGACGGCATTCTTCAGAATGTAGTAGATTTTTTTCTTCTTTTACGGCCTTGGCAACACAAGCCCTCCACGGCCAGCAATATTGGAACCACTATCCTGTCCCAATTGATCCCCGTTGATGCACGGCGCATCATATATATGACAAACGCAAAAACGTTCTCCACTTCCGGAACTTCGTCAACACGCCATGAGTTCGCGTCCGTGGAAATTACCTCAGTATCGGTGAAACGGCATTTCGTTGATTGATTCGTGCTCAGCGGCTGCACCCAATTTCTTCGTGGCCGTTGTGCGACGAGCATACCATTTCGCTGCAGGATAGGCAGTTAATCCGTGACTGAACACACTTAAAGCCACCGTCGCCATGGCTACTGCGAAGACCTCCTGCCGAGCAGGGATAGCAATTTCTTCCATCAGCACCAAAGCAAATACAATCGATGCAACTCCGCGTGGTCCGAACCAGCCGACAAACAAACGTGTATCCCGTCGCAGCCGTGTTCCCACAAGGCTCACTGCCACAGGCAGCATCCTTAGCACAGTCAATCCCATAATACTGTAGAAAAACCCAAGGAATGTGATGTTGGCAAAGGCCTGCGGCAGCAGGACGGCACCAAAAACTAGAAATACCAGCAACGTTAGTAACTGCCCTTCGGTCTCTGCGAATTCGCGAACTGCGCCGCAGAGTGCTCGCGAGACGTTTCCGATGGTCAGTCCTGCACAGAAGGCCGCAATGAAACCGTTGCCGCCGACTAACTCGGCTGCACCAAAAGAGAGCAGTGCTAGGGCGAGTGTCGTGAGTTCGAGAAACGAATGACTGATCCACTCGCGTCGTGACGCATGCTCAATCAGTTTACCCCCGACGTAGCCAACTCCGATGCCGACCAGTGGACCAAGGCCGACTTGCATCGCGGTAAAACGAACCCAATACGCGGTCGACTCTGGATGCTCAGCCACACGTGCGCCGCACAAAAAGATCAGAAACAGTGGTAGACATAGCCCATCATTCAAACCACTTTCGACGCTGATGCTTTGGCGAATTCGAATCGGTACTAATTTATTCGTAACCACAACATGGGCCAAAGCGGCATCAGTTGGCGTCACAATCGTCGCCAATACAGCGGCCTGCCAAAAACCCAGTTCTTGGAATAACAACCAAGCGATAAGGGTACCGAAAGCAATACTAAGCGGCAGTCCAATCGTCAGTAACCGGACCGGCAGATTATGTTCCCTGTACAGCAGTTTCAGGTCGATCCGCGATGCGTCTGTGAACAGGACTATGACCAAAGTCAGTTCAGCAAGAAAATATATTGCGTTGTTTGCCAGTTGGAATTCGAGTAGGCGAAAGCCCGCATCTCCAATCAACAGACCGAATAAGACGAAGACCATTGGTGCAGTGACGACACTCTGCCGCAATCGCGCCGAAACAAGACCGAAGAGAATGATTCCCAAGGCGATAATGGTGACAGATTTTATGTCCATGAGCGATCACCCGATGCCTCGCAGCTGCATTGAACGGTTGGGAAGTATCGGTAACAGATGGTTGTGCGGAACGGGTTCTCAGTCTGGCTCGTCGTTGAGTGGCTCAGACGCAATGATTATCGACGATGCTCGGTTAGATGGGCGCGTTGTTAAGACATTCAGAGTGATCTCGGCCTCCATGTAAAGGACGAATCGGCACATAGCGAATTTGACTCCCCACAGGGACTTATACAACCGTAGGGCAGGTTGGGATTCTGCCCTACGGTGACAGCTTGGTGTAGTCCTGACCCTCACGGTCAGATTAAGTCTTAACTATTTCAGGTTTCTTTTTGCCTGGTTAGTGATGGTGTTTAGCACCGCTGCCAGGCTTGGTCGCACAGACAAACATCGCGTCATCACCACACTTCGAGCAAACATGGTTCACTTCTTCGTTCTTTCCTTTGCCTTTACCGGTACCAACAACAGCGACACTACCGCCACAAGCGGCACATTTGTGCTTTTGGCCAATAGTCAGCATTTTGACATGCGATTTGTCCTTAGTCACATGCTGGACCATCACATGCTTGCACATGCTACACGCCATGGCAATCGAGTCTCCCGGCTTCAGAGCTTCCGCCTCTGCTTGGGTCTTGATGTGGTTCATATGGACCGCATCATGCCCATGATGAGCATCATGTTTTTTGTCATCTGCTTGGGCTGCAACGGACCACCACACCATCATCGAAATAGCGAGTGTAAGTCCAGTAGTGATGCTAAGCTTGCTGATGAGGTTAGTTTTCTTTGTCATGAGCGTGGCTCCTTTAACTAGTTAGTTGAGGACAAACATGGTTTTTCTGACCGTATATTGTGAACGTGCTGTTTTTCGTCTCTCCTTTCATTGCCCGTAATGTACGGGGAAAATCATACGACATCGACGAACCGGTTCAGCGTGCCGAAGTCATTCGGAACACATTTGGGGCATTCGTCCGAAGTCTGGCAGTTTGGCTCACAGCACCACTGGCCGTCCACGACGAACTTATATTCACTCCTCCCGGGTGGTAATTTCAATTCGGTAGTCCAGTTACCTTTGCCGTCCGTTGTCATCGGTGTTGCATCCATTTGCCAGTCATTGAATGTACCGGCCAAAAACACAACTTCAGCGTCTGGTGCGTGGCAGTTAAACTTCGTCGATTTTGTTTTTCGTTTTGACATAAAACTGTTCCTTGTTACATTACAAGAGGGTTTTTCGTCGAGAGTCTTAATGATTTCAGAATCTACTTGGGTGGACTTTGTCTTTGCCACAGAGGTGATGATTTGCTTCCCACCCCCAATTGACTGCCAGAATCAGACCTGGCAGCATTCAGAGCTTTGGCAGCATTTTGAATCGCTATAGTTGGATGCCGTGACAAACAAATCATTTGCTAAACGTGATCTCGTGCTTCTAGTTCACAAAATTCTGCTCATGGCAAATTACACGTTGCCGTAGCGGTGGTTATTGTTCGTATTCTTACTTATTCTTCATCTTGCTCTATAAAAAATTTAGTAACTATTCTCAGACCTTTTCCCGCGTGAGTGATGACTTAGTTCTATTCGCGCGCCCCCGTCGTCTTGTGATCCGGAGACAAGTTTCCGACGAGAGTTTGACGTTGTTCGTCAGTGAGAACCCTGGCTGCTTCCCCGACTGCTCGGATGTAGGCGATCCGCTTGTCGCTACGGAGTTTTTCGATTTCACGAATCTTGGTCTCAATCTTGGCCGCGGCGGGCGTCTCGGAACTGGTTAACACCCAAAGTTCCTGCTCTGCCTCCGAAATCCAACGGTCAAATGTGGCCTGACCCAACAACACCTTTTCCTTGATTTGATTCAGCTTGACTTGTTGTTCTTGAGTCAACGTGATGTGCTGTGAATGGTCGAGAAAAAAACTGGTGGCGCCAATATGATAGATGTGCGATGCGCCGGCAAACCCAGGCAATGCCGACGGCATCTGCATCTGCCCTATGCCTTTCATCTGTCCCATCATTGCCATTCCCGACATTCCTTTTCCATTCATCATTCCCATTTCAGACATTCGCTGCCCAGACATTGTTGCCATGCCCATGCCAACTTTTTTTCCCATACCTTTCCCCATCATGTCCTTCATCGGATTGCTTTTCATCCCGGAGCCCATTTTGCCATCGTGCTTTTGCTGTAACGTCATTTCGAGTTTCGCCACTTTGGTTTGTAAGTCTTGAATTTGAGCGGCTAACGAATGGTCACCGGTGGTTGACTTGCCTGAGGTGTGATTCGTGTGAGGACTACCTTTCGCTGTAGAACTTTGTGCGCGGACCGTCCTCAAACTGACTAAACTCAATAAGAAAAGGACTGCGACCAAAATCAAAACAATTTGAAAATTCTTGGTCCTTGTTGCGTAGTTCATTATAACGCTCCTCATTCAACTGATTTTTAACTGAGAATTTAGACGGAAACCTCATTTATTTCTGATTTTCGAGCTTCGCCTTCGTGTTATCATGGTGTCTTTGGCAGCATCATGTTTGTATTCCGCATCAATCTATTTTAAGGCCAGAGAGAACTTGCTGTCGTGAGCATTGAGGATGGTCGCTTTCTAAGCCATTTCCTCTTGGGCCTTTAGCAGCAATCGCTGGAACGAAGTGCGAGCGGCCTTGCCTCGACTCTGACAAACAAAATCAATGAGATCTTGAATTTCTCATCCGTCTAGATCCGAAGGCACCAAGGAAGAACAGCAACTTCCTTGGTGAATCCCCTCTCGTTTGTAGGTATTCAATTTGTCAAAATATGAAATAATGCTCTCCTTCATTGTCTGTAAGGATCGCCAGTATTGTTGGAGAGATCAGAAACACTTACTTTTTGGGTGTGGTTTCCTTCTTACTATTGGCTAGTTCCTTAATTTCGAGTTTACGCATCAGCGCTGCATGCTCAGCCATCGCTTTTTCCAGCTCTTTGGTGATGTCACTGCAGCATTTCATCCCAGCAGTTCGATCGAACGTGTCCATCTGGCATTCAGCGTGTAGTGTCTTGTGTTGTGCTGTTGCATTCGTTAGATGGTCTTCAATTACCTTTAAGCTCGCCAGGACTTCTTTATCTCCGGCGTACTCTTTGCGGATCGTGGCGAGTTCCTTTTTCGTAGCGTCGATATTCCGCGCGAGTTCTGTGGACTCTGACCTTGCCAGTTCTGGGTCGATGGTTTGAGCATCACGAGTATAGTAATAGAGGTCACGAGAATAATCTCTCGCGTGATTCATGTTGCGCGATGAACGGAAAGTGCTCGACCCATAGTGAGGCTTTCCCATATATGGGCGCGATCCCGGCGGGGCAAACGCCGACAGATCTTTTGACAATATCGCAGGCGCGACGATAGCAAAACAGATTCCTGCTAATAAGAGACGTGAGTGTTTCATGATCTTCTCCCAAAAATATTTGAAATGTTAAATTGAACGCTATCGCTGGTATTGGATGCGTGATGATACCGGTTTCTTCACGACTTACTTTGAATTTGTAAATATCAGCTTTTTTTAGCTCACTTTGAAGAAATAGTGACCTGGCAACATTGAAATATAACTGCGGGAGAATTGGTCCATTTGGGTTGGCATAATCGACAGAACGAACTTAAAGGGGCCATTCTATTTATGTAATGAATCGCCTCCCCTGATGATGGAAGTGATTGAAATGTAATGAGTTCAGATTCAGATTGGAGATTTTCATCTCACCAGTTTCTGCATCGATTACATGATAGAGATGCAAGCGTAACCTCTATTGACTCTATGTCTGATTATGAAGATACTCCCGCAGTCTACCCAAATCTTTAGCATCTACATTTTTGCGACACATCCTGAAAAGATTGACGATTTCCAGATAGTTCGCCTGTAGTTCATTTCTGTATGGACCGATTTAAATGGATAGAAACTTCCTCGCTGACACAGGGCAGCAGAGAATAAAGGGTTTTTCTTTCATGTGGATGACTAATACAATCACGACTCGCATTTTGATCTGTCTAGCTATGCTGACAGTTCCATTGCAAGATCTACCTGCTGCTTCCTGTAACTGTAGCCTTGGTTGTTCTCTATCGTTCACGAACTGCTGTTGTTGTACGGGTGCACCAATCTGCCATTGTGGAGAGGGTACAGAAATCACGACAGACTCTGCCTCTGGTTGTGAGTCACAGTCAGAAAAAGACGCCTGTTGTATCGAAACTCAGGCTTCAGAACCTGGTTCATGCTCTTGCGGGACAAACTGTCATTGTGGTAAGCAAAGCCAGCCCGTTAGTCCCCTTGTACCGTCATCAGACGCGAAAAATCCTTCCGAAAAATTGGTGAGCCTGTCACAGTTGACGGTGGTGACGACTCTTGTCGATCAGCCACCAAAATTGGGAAAACCTCGCTGTATTTCAGCATCTCTGGTGTCCCTTGATCGCTGCGTATCTCTTTGCCGCTTCACGCTATAGGTTAGTTTTAGCAATATCTTTACGCGCTGCTCACACGTCTGTTTTTTTTCCCTGCGCTATCGTTTCGCAATCAGTAACAAATTTCTGATCGCATTAAACGATGCAAAGTCTTTAAAAATCCAGTATTAGGGTAGACCATGAGAATTGCTCAGCTTAGCGTGAACAGAATTCAGACTTGACTGTCGTAAGTCTGGGCCTTAAAACAAATGAGACTTTCCTTTTGACTGGTGTAGCGATGTTTCCGTTTTCTATTCACTCATTGACTTCCTGTGTGCTGGTGGCAGCAACTCTCTTCGGGGGAATTGTTCCGTTAGCGCAGGCTGGTAGTCATTGTGGTACTGAAGCGTGCTGCTGCTTACCCTTGATTGAAGCGGAATACAGTTGCTGCTCTCAATCATCTCATCAGCTGCAATGCCGATGTTCAGTCGAGAAGGAACTTCCTGCCGCTCCGGATGAAAATCGTAGTTCACATGAACGTGAATCATCCCGGCGCGCAGCCGCACTGGTCGTCACGTTTGCTGTCTGCATGAAACAATCGCAAGCAGACGCTACGTTTGACACCCTGCCATTCTCATTTCGGCCCATTCCTCGCCAGCAAGAGATTCTTTGCCGCTGGCTGATCTGATCTCACGCCTTTGCTGTCTTTGTGCGCGCAGTTTGCCCCTGTTTTACAGTTGTATTAACACGCTCCAGAGTTGATGCGTTTTCGATTCATCAATCCCTGGCCAAAGTAAAACGGACAGACCCCATTTTCCTAAGAGATTACAGTTGGCTGAAACAATTCTGTTGAGGTTGGTATGAATAATTCTAATAAAAGTGAGATCTGCGCTGTAGATAATGCAGCCTCTCAGCGCAAACAGGAGACACGCCATTGGTGGATTCGACTACTGGTACAACCAGCACTGTTTCTGCTGTGTGGGGCACTGTTGATCGCCGGACTGGGAGTCGCCCAGCAGATGGGATTTATTACTGCAGGCGGAGGAGGCCATAGTCACGGTTCTGCTCTCAGCAAAGCCATCAAATATATTTGTCCGATGATGTGCACCCCGCCTCAATCAGAACCCGGCCGGTGTCCGGTGTGTGCAATGGAGCTTGTGCCCGCGACTTCCGATGGCTCGAACTCAGATCCCCGCGCAGTCCACATTGATCCCGCTGCCAGACGGATTGCCAATATTCAAACCGCAACGGTCCAATCACTCCCTCTGACTCATACAATCCATTCCGTGGGTGAATTGGGCTATGACGAAGGCAACCTTAAAACACTGTCTGCCTATGTGGACGGTCGTATTGAACGACTCTATGCCGACTTCACCGGTGTCGAAGTCAAACAGGGAGATCATCTGGCATATATTTACTCGCCCCTGCTTTATTCGAGTCAGGTCGAGCTGCTTCTGGCAAAAAAAGCGTTAAAGCACAGTCGCTCTGCCACACTTCAGCGGGTGATCCAGACTAACGAAAATCTCTATCAGAGTTCGAAACAGAGGTTAGTCGAACTTGGCATGACAATGTCACAGATCGACGAAATCGAAAAAACGGGCACTGCTAATAGCCGAATGCATTTATGTGCCCCCATCAGTGGAACGGTGATCAAAAAACAGGCCATCGAAGGCCAGTATGTCAAAGAAGGTCAGGTCATCTATCAGTTGGCCGATCTTTCGCAGTTGTGGCTGATGCTCGAGCTGTTTCCTGAAGATGCTGCAGCGATCCGTTACGGACAGAAAGTCGAGGCGATTATCCAGTCTCAGCCCGATGAGACCATTTCCGGCCGTGTGGCGTTTATCGATCCTCAGGTCGATCCCCAGACTCGTACGGTGGGTGTGCGGATTGTGATACCGAATCTACAAGGACAGTTACGCGTCGGAGATTATGCACGCGCGACGATCTCCCTTCCTGCGGGAAGCAAAGCAAAGTCAAGCGGCATCTATGATTCCGAGTTAGCGGATTGTTGGATTTGTCCGCGACATCCTCATATTATCGCCAAAGCCTCCGGTAAGTGCCCTCTGTCAGGCCAAGATCTGGTTCCCACGTCGCAGTATGGTTATGTGTCGCAGTCATTTGCTGAGAGTGAAGCGCTCACAGTGCCCCGCGATGCGGTTCTGATGGCGGGCGAACACAGTGTGCTCTATGTCGAAACCAAGCCAGGTCGCTTTGAGATACGCAACGTCGTACTCGGTCCGATCTGTGGTGAGCAGATCGTGATCCTGAAAGGGGTGACACAAGGGGAACAGGTGGCGACCAGGGGGAACTTCCTGATCGATTCGCAGATGCAGTTGGCGGGTAATCCTTCTCTGATTGATCCGACTCGGGCCGAACCGCTGCCGGATGAAGGCCTGTCGGAAACGATGTTGGCCACGCTTTCGAAACTCCCTAAAACAGACCAAAAACTGGTCGAAAATCAACGGATTTGTCCGGTAACCATGATGTATCTAGGTTCGATGGGCGCACCTCCCAAAGTAGACGTGAATGGAGAAACTGTTTTCATCTGTTGTGAAGGCTGCCGCGAAAGTCTTTTGGAACATCCTCAGAAATATCTGGAAATAATCAAAACTGCAGATGCATCGAAGAATCAGTTCGACTCAGGGAATGATATGGAACTCCCCCCCCTGGATATGCCTGAAATCATGGAATTTGACGACAGCCTGCCCCCAATTGATATGCCTATGGACATGGAAATAGAACACGAATCTTTGAAACTGAAACCACCACGGCCCGTCACACCACAAACAGCCGCCGGACAGAATAAGAAGGCTCGACAATGATTCACAGCGTACTCGATTTTTGCCTCCGTCAACGACTCCTGATTGTACTACTGTCCGTTGCTCTGCTCGGTTATGGCTGGTACTCGGCGCAACAGGTTCCCATCGATGCGATTCCCAATGTGGGCGAAAACCAGGTAATCGTGCTCACTGAATGGGCCGGACGGTCTCCGAAAGATGTGGAAGACCAGATTACATATCCACTTTCGATTGCGTTACAGGCGGTACCGGGTTCCAAAAGTGTCCGTGGCAAAAGCATGTTCGGCTTTAGCTTCGTGCAGGTTACGTTTGACGATGATGTCGATTTCTACTGGGCCCGTTCTCGTGTGGCAGAACAACTGACTACAGTCAACGGTTCTCTACCGGAGGGTGTGGTTCCAACACTCGCACCAGATGCCACTGCTTTAGGACAAATATTCTACTATGTGCTTGAGCCGCCAAAAGATATGGATCTGGCTGAGTTGAGATCGAAGCAGGACTTCTTTATTAAGTACGCGCTCCAGTCAGTAGACGGTGTGGCAGAGGTGGCTTCGATTGGCGGCTATGTGAAACAGTATCAGATCGAAGTTGACCCGGATGAACTCCGCTACCATAACATCCCGCTCAGCAAGGTAATTGATTCGGTCAAGGCATCAAACATCGACGTCGGCGCCAAGACCGTCGAGACGGGCGGGATGGAATTCATTGTTCGCGGCAAGGGTTTTATCGGTGCGGATAAAACGGAACAGGAAACCATCGAACAGATCAACAGTACGGTGATCACCGTCAGCAAAGGCGTGCCGATTCGTATCAGCGACGTAGCCCAGGTCCAGACCGGTCCTGCCTTCCGACGCGGTGCCCTGGATTTTAATGGACATGAATCCGTGGGGGGGGTGGTGGTGATGCGCTATGGTGAGAACCCCCGTAAAGTGATCGAGCGTGTTCAGTCCAAAATTGATTCTCTGGAGACGGAGTTGGGTGGAATAAAAATACATGGCGTCTACGATCGGAGTGTCTTGATCGACGAGACGGTTTCCACGCTGACCGAAGCGTTAATTCATGAAACGATCATCACCATCGCGGTTATGGTTCTGTTTCTGCTGCACATCCGCGCCAGCATCATTATTGCCATCACACTGCCCATGGCGGTGCTGATGTCGTTCATTGCCATGAAAACTTTTGGTGTCGATGCCAATATCATGTCGCTGGCAGGTATCGCGATTGCGATCGGCACGATGGTCGATATGGGGATTATCATTCTGGAAAACATCTATGGCAGCCTGTCCGACTGGGAAGCCAACGGTTCTGCGGGTGGTCCCCAGCAGCGGCTGACCGTCATCCGTGATTCAGCCGCTGAGGTGATCCCCGCCGTAATCACCGCCGTCAGTACGACGATCATCAGCTTTCTACCCGTCTTTTTTCTGACCGGCCGTGATCATAGACTGTTCGCTCCACTTGCCTGGACTAAGACGTTCGCGCTGGTGTCCAGCCTGATTGTAGCGGTGATCGTGCTGCCGATGCTCTGTCGGATCTTTCTCCGCAGTTCGCAAATCCCCCGCTGGGGACAACTGGCGGCAGGCGCGGGCGTAGGCTGTCTCACAGCCGCCCTCTGTTGGTTTGTCTGGGGAGACCACATCGCCGAAGGGTCGTCGTTGACCCTGTATGCGGCAACTGTCTTTGCTGCGGTAGCCGGTTTTCTGCTGGGCTGGTGGGTAACGTGCGAGAAAATTCGTTCCATGGAAGAGAATCCCGCCAGTCGTTTTGTGCGGTTTCTGTATGCGGGCCGGCTCAGGATGGCGCTACGGCATAAGCTGCTGATGCTCTCTATCCCCGCGATGATCATGGTTCTGGGGGCAGGCGCCTGGTTGGGCTTGCCGACGGTGTTACGTCCCCTGGAACAGGTCGTCTCGCTACTCGGAGCAGACCTTAACGAGGTGCCCGGCTATGTGGATGCGAAACACTTTTTTACGGGACTGAAGTCGGATGACTGGATTGCCCTGGATGAAGGCAGCTGGTTCTATATGCCCAGCCTGTATCCAGCTGCCAGTTTCTCTCAGACGATGGAGATCTTGCAGGCCCAGGATACGTTGATCAAAGAGATCCCGGAAGTGCAAAATGTACTGGGTAAAATTGGTCGCGCGGAATCTGCACTCGACCCGGCACCAGCGGCAATGGTCGAAACTTATGTCATGCTCAAGCCCCGCGCCGAATGGCGGGAAGGGATAACCGCAAGACAGATCTGGGACGAAATCAACAAAGTGGCTACCCTGCCGGGGGTAACACCGGCTTCACCTCTGCAGCCGATCGAAGGACGTGTCGTCATGCTGCAGAGCGGCATCAAGGCCTCAATGGCGATTCGGGTTTACGGCGACGATTTGGAGGGCTTGTCAAAAGCATCGCTGGCAGTCGCAAAAAACCTGAAGCAGAACCATTATGTCAACGCGGGAACCGTCAATCCCGACATTGTGATGGGCAAGCCTTACTATGAATTCGAAGTCGACCGGGAAGAAGCCGCCCGCTATGGCATGACGACGATGATGGTAAATCAGATCGTGTCTGCCGGGTTAGGAGGAATCGATGTCACTACGACAGTGGAAGGTCGCGAACGCTACCCGATACAGGTCCGTTTTGAACGGAGCGTCCGCAAGGATCTGGATGATTTACGTCAGGTATCCGTGGTGACACACGGCGGAGATATTGTGCCCCTGGAACGTCTGGCAGACGTTACTACGACCTGGGGGCCAGGGGCGATTAACAGCGAAGATGCCCGTCTCGTTGCCCACGTCGCATTCTCTCCTTCAGGTGCTTCTGGGGATCTGGAAACCGTTGATGAGGTGATGTCTGCATTACGGGCTGCTCGGGAAAACGGGACACTGACCTTTCCCGATGGAAATTTCGAGTTACAGGCTGTGGGGTCGTTTCAGAACCAGATCGAAGCCAACCGGCGACTGATGTGGATCATTCCCACAGTACTGCTGGTTAATCTGTTGATTATCTATTTGAGTTTTCAAGATCTGGCCATCGCGGCGATCGTCTTTTCGGGGATTCCGGTGGCCTTTGCCGGTGGAATGATTGCTGTAGCATGGATGGGCGTGGATATGAATACCGCAGTTTGGGTCGGATTTATCGCTCTGTTTGGTATTGCGGTTGACGATGGCGTGGTGATGGCTACCTACATTCAGCAGACACTGAAACGCCGTTCGGTTACCAGCATCGCTGACTTACGCGAAGCCATCTATGAAGCAGGGCTGAAACGCATTCGCCCTTGTGTAATGACGACGTTGACCACGATTTTTGCCCTGCTGCCAGTATTGATTTCGCAGGGGCGCGGGGCAGATGTGGCCCGCGCGATGGCACTGCCTGTGCTGGGTGGCATGCTGGTCGAACCTTTCACTACATTCATCGTCCCTACCATCTATTGTGCATACCTGGAATTCAAAATTAGAGTGGGGCTGCAGGGACACGTGCTCTGTCAGGATCAACAACAGTCTGGATCGCAGAATTCGTCGTTCGATCCAGCACTTACCGGGCCCGTTTCCTAGTCGGGTCTGAATTCGTTTTTTAGTTTTAAGGAGAATATTATGAAATGTATCAAAATGATTTTTGCACTGGCTGTCGTAGCAGGAACCGTAGTCTGTGGGCAGAACCTGTTAGAGGCACAACAACTACAGGCCGATGGAAAGCTAAGTCAACGCGATCAGTTACGTATCAAGGCCCAGCAGATTTGTCCGGTCTCGGGACAGAAACTGGGTAATCATGGTCAGCCAATCAAAGTCAATGTCGGTAAAGAATCTGTTTACCTGTGTTGTAAAGGCTGCTTAAAAAGCAAGGTCGACCCTCAGCACTGGTCGACAATTCATGGCAATTTTGCAAAAGCACAGCACATGTGCCCGGTGATGAAAAAAGAGCTGCCACAGAAACCGAAATGGACCATTGTAGACGGGCGGATAGTTTATGTCTGTTGCCCTCCTTGTACCAAAAAGATCGCTGCAGATCCGGAAACCTATCTGAGCAAGGTCGACGAATTGTATGCCGCGACATTACGTAAGTGAGAGAAGCAATCTTTGCAGGCTTAAGAATACGTTACTTATTTCAGGTCGACTCCTGAGTTGGAACACCTGAGTGATTGAATGTTGCGCTAACAAACGACGCTCAGGTGTTCCATGGATTCTTTTGTAAAAGCACATATAACAAATTCAACTTTTAGCATTTTTATTCTGCTGTCTAATTTCATCATCGAATGAAGAATATTTAACATCATGTCAGCATTATTTACCAGAATAACTGCCATTAAGAATAAACCTCGAACGATCAGGTTTCAGTTACTGCTGTCCGTTAATATCACACTCAGTATCGCACTAATTTGTCTCTTGATATTGCAATATCATAGGGAGATGCAAAATGCGACAGATCAAATGCGAACCGGCTTGAATGATGAATCTATTGCGATTCAGTCCGCCGTTTCACATTTGATACAAGATCATAGTCATGGTGACGTCCAGGGGTATATTGATAGAGTCTGCTCGGAGATGCGAAAGTCGGCTTCTCCCGGTCATCAAATCATAGTTAGCATGCATGGCACTTACCTGAAAGCTGGAAATTCTTCTCCTGAGAGCAGATCAATATTATCTCAATACGATTTTTCAAAACCACAATCGATTCAATGGAACGAATTCAGTCAACACCAGCTTGTCGTCGGACATCAGTCTGGTGAAGAAGCAAGTGTATTTGTAATTGAAACATTAAAAAATGTGCGCCGTGCGATACGAAAGAAGGTTCTAATTCAGCTTGCCGTTCTGGGAATATTAGGATTGTTGGCTGCTGGCATCGTCAATTACGTGCTCTTAAAGATTGTGGGTAGGCCATTAAGTCAATTGTTGAAGACAGTCGAAAATATAACTTCCGGACAATTAGGGGCTGTCGCCCCGTCATTCTCCAGTAGTGAAATCAATCAGCTATCAACGGCCATCAATTCCATGAGTATGTCACTAAATGATAATGACCGCGACCGTCGTTATCAGATGGAGAAGGCACGAAAGATACAACAGTATTTACTACCCCAAGGTGTTCAGATTCCGGGTCTTGAAACAGCACACATTTTTGAACCGGCGGACAGCGTTGCTGGAGATTACTACGATTTTTTACCACTATCGGACGGATCATGGTTAATTTGCATAGCTGATGTAAGTGGTCACGGTGTTCCAGCCGCGATGGGAGCAGCGATGTTGAAATCACTACTATTGGCCGCTTCAGAAAAATCCCCATTCGATCTGATCCGGATAATAAAAGAAGTAAATCGTCAGTTTGCGGCAACGATCCTACCAGGCAATTTTGCTTCAATGTTTCTTGCACGTTGGAAACCTGAATCGCGTGCCTTATCATGGGTCAGTGCAGGTCATCTTCCTGGGATTCTGATAAGAGATTCCGGATCACTCGATTCCCTTAAAAGCACGGGGTTATTAATTGGACTAGATGCAAATGCCGAATGGGAACAATTAGACACCGTTCTGTCACCGGGCGATCGGATCTTACTCTTCAGTGATGGCGTGACAGAATCTGCCAACTCTAAAGGCGATCTCTTCGGGTTAGCACGATTAACATCCTGGTTCTCTCTAGTGAATGAGAGGCCGCTCATTGTCGCTATCATGAAAATCAATGAAGTGATAGCTGAGTGGCGTTGTAATTCTTCGCCGAATGATGACCTGACATTGTTGGCGCTAAAATGTGAATTGGTTCCACATCTGAAAAATTCTGAGCATCAGGCATCCACAGTTTACGAGGAAGTTCAGTCAGTCCCTCAGTAAACAGAACTGGATATTACCTAATCCGAAATATCGTTACGTGCGAATTCGGTTCACTGAAGATTTAGTAGTAATCTCTGTTTCGGTCAAATCAAATTTACCGATGACAACTAATATGTGTCGTTATCGATCATAACACGGGGGGAGGCCAAGGATGGCCATGAAGTATACAGTTCATTTTTTAAGCTTGTTTCTACTATTGAACGGTTGTAAATCTGCGCAGCAGATCCACGACCCCGGGTACGCTCAAGTTTCCCAGGCTGTTCATCAAGCCGCATACTCGCCGACTCAAGAGACAGTCAATCCAGTCGCTGCTGATTTGGAGGGGCCCCATTCGGTTGAAGAATATATTCAGTACGCATTATCTCAAAACCCGGATATCCAGGCTGCCCGAAAACGTGTCGAAGCCAATGCTTATCAAGTCCCTGTTGCTTCAAGCTTGCAAGACCCAAATCTGGGGATGACGTTTTATCCGGAACAGGTCCAGACCGCTGCTGGCCCTCAGGAGTTTGCCTTGAATATATCACAGAAGTTCCCAGCTCGCGGGAAACTGAATGCACAGGGAGAACTGGCTGAATCACAGACAAACGAGACAAGAGCCCAACTGGCAGCAGTCGAACTAGCCACAGTTGCTAAAGTAAAACGAGCCTATTACGAACTCTATTTTATTCAGCAGACTATTAATGTAACTGAGGCAGATAAACAATTATTAGTCGAGATTCGTGACGTAGCTAACGTACGTTACAAGACAGGAAAAGTCAGTCAGCAGGACTTGTTGCGTGCTGAACTGGAAATCTCGAATGTCGAAAATGAATTGATTCGTCTGGAACAAAAGCTAGTGAGTGGTCAGGCAAAACTTGCTCGTTTGTTGCATATTTCACCTCAGACAAAATTACTGGCACTCGAACATATCGAACCGGGATCTCTACCTGCCGACTTAGACTGGCTGCAACGTCAGGCGATAGCCTCTCGTCCTGAGTTGCATGCACAATTAGCAACACTCGAAAAAGACAGGCAAGCTCTAAACTTGGCGCGCCTTGCGTATAAACCGGATGTCACTTTGGGGGCCACCTGGATCGATGTCGGATCTACCGGTGTCAGTCCTGTTGCCAACGGAAACGATTCATTTTTAATCACGGCAGGAATTAACCTGCCGGTTTACAGAAAAAAGTTGGATTCAGCAGTTCGCTCCGCAGAGGCAAAAGCAGTATCAACGGCCCGAACTTATGATTCATTGAAAGACGAAACACTTGAAGAAGTCGCGGACCTATTTGCTCAAGCCAAAAGCCAGCAGGATCTGTTAACTCTGTTCAGTGAAGATATTCTCCCCAAAGCCCGCCAGACACTGGAAGTCTCCAGCCAGGCCTATAACACCGGAGAAGTCGACTTTTTACAGTTGGTGGATAACTGGAGAGAATTGCTGCGGTTTGAGGTGAGTTACCTGCGGCTCGAAGCTTCATTAGGACAATCGCTGGCAGAATTAGAACGAGTCATTGGTGGAATTGATACCCAGGCTTTGCAACCCATACCGGCAGCACCTGAAGCTTTAGATAATTTACCTTTACCTGTAGAACCATAATAGACAAGTTTTTACTGCAATCGAAATATACGAGGTTGCTATTGAAGGAGCTTAAGATGGATAACGCTCAAAAGTGGATGCGCTGGTTCGCAACGCTGGGAGCGATCATGATGACAGGTTGCGCCTCGACTTACCACAGCTATTCTAGTTGTGAGATCGATTGCCAGTACTGTGATCCTCCTCCACTAACCTATACCTGCTACGACAATTGTGTATGTCATTCCAGACAAGTCTCAGGCTACTTAGAGAGCCTACCGCATCAGTATGAATCAGCGGATCATGGGAACGACAATGACGAACCAAGCAATTGACCGGGAAGTACACCATCGATTTGGTAAGTTCTCATATTTACTTTGCTCTATACTGACATTACTGATAGGAACAGCCTTTACAGGTAGCAGTAGAGGCTCTGTGATTTTCTTCTGCCTGTTGTTTTCAGCGGTCCTGCTGACAGCAGTTATCTCAATTTGTCAGCGTCACAAGACATTAGGCATTGGTCTGACGATCGTATTCCTGATGCTGGTTATGAATGTCAGCAGTTTTCTTTTTCACAGTGATTCCCTAACGATCCTCCATAACATTTTGGTGATCATTTTCCTGGCGTTTGTCTTCTACCATGTACTCAGTGCCGTTTTTGATGACAATCAAGTGACATTGGATACAATTATCGGGACGGTCTGTCTCTATTTGCTGGCTGGACTGTTCTGGGCGTACTTATACTCAATGATCATAGTCATTGATCCAGCTGCATTTCGGTATGACCTGGTAAGCTCTACATCCGAAACAGTCACTTTAAGTAACTCAAACTTACAACCGTTGATTTATTTATCGTTCGTGACTATGGCGACACTGGGCTATGGAGATATCATTCCTGTATCCGGGCCAGCTCAAACAGCCTGTTATCTTCAGGCTGTCTTTGGCCAGTTCTATTTTGCAATCCTGGTTTCAAGATTAGTTTCGCTATATATCTCGTCGGTATCTCGTGAAAATCAAGATCGCTTAAATAGCCAGTCCTGAATTGCAAAGTCCTGAAATATCAAAACGATAAAATCAGTTGAGCTGTAAAACGAATTTCAAGGTTTCTTAATGAATCTATCAGCCTTTGCTGAAACTTTGAAGACTCTTGGAATGTGATCGGACTAAATCAAAATGGGGCAGACAGGGTATTTTGGATGAGTGAGTCTGGACTTTAGTGATATGAGCGTTAGAATAACTTCAACATTATTGGTTTTTCTACCGAAAATATGGGTATGAATAGAAGAATTTGCTCCCTAATCCTGATGCCGTGGATGCTGCTGACCCAGTCAGTTGCCTTCGGCCACTCTCATGGAGGCAACCTGCCTGCAGGGCATGGTTTACGCGCGCATATTCATCTGAATAAATCATCCATTGATGACTCTCACGGCCACGTTCATCACTATGAGGCGGATAAACACAGCCACCAGGATGACCACCATAAGAGCTCTGAAAATCAGGGCTTTCCACAGTTTACTAGTTCATCTGATCACGATTCCTCTGCGATCTATCTTAATAGTATTGATGTGATCTCAGGTACGCGTTCAACTCTTAAGACGGAAATCAAAGTCCTGTTTCAATGGGACATCATCGGATGCAATTCATCTTTTGAATTTCCGCAACTCACAGAAACCGAACGATCGGTATTTGACTGCGCGCCCCCTGATTCTAGTTCCCCGCTCTTTGTCCGCCACCATGCTTATTTAATATAAGCATAGAACTCTTCGCAGACAGTATCACAAAATTAGGTTGGTACGTCCTGCTCTCTGCTTTTGGCGTTGACTAATTTCGCGATTCTTCTCAGGACAAATCCTGAATGATTTGCGGAGAATTCTGTCGATTCGACCCTTTGTTTATGGTCGGACTATCTCTCTGTTCATTTTTTCAAATCTTCGCATGATGCGAAGGAGGTCTTTATGCGCCCGTTACTTACTGCGGTTCTGCTTGGGATTGGTCTGTTCACGGAAAGTTGTGCCAGCTCCTCATATTCGACTGGTAAAGCAATGATTTCTGACGCGACTTCCGAACGGGAAATTCCCCAGGAAGCAACCATTCATCAGGTCAGACATATCAACTCTGATTTGAAGAACCCAAACGATGAATTAGTACAAATCAACCTCACAGACACATCATCTCAGGTCAGCAAACCAACGGAGACACAAACGCTTGGTCTTCCAGAGTTGATTGACCTGACTCTTGATAGTAATCCTCGTCTGGCAGAGGTATCCTGGGCAATCGAAACAGCTCGAGGCCGGGCTATTCAGGCTGGATTGTATCCGAACCCGACTGTGAGCGTGACAGGTAATGAGATCAGTGACCGGACCGGTCCAGGGGGGATTTGGACGGCGTATGCGGGCCAGGAATTTGTCACAGCCAACAAACTGGATTTGGATCAGGCAGCCGCACTCAAAAGGGTGGATCAGGCCTCGCTCAACTTGATGACGGAACGCTTTCAGGTCTTTACGAAAGTACGGCAAGCGTACTTCGAAGCCTTAACTCTTCAAAAACGGTCAGATATCCTTTCGAACCTGGTAAAGCTTGCAGAGCAATCGGTCAATAATTCAAAAGCTCTGGTTAAAGCTAAAGAAGCAGCCGAGCTGGATGTCATACAACTCGAAGTTGATTTGGAACGTTATCGTGCAGACCTGGATGCGACGAGAAAGGCGTTGCCAGGGGCGTATCGAAAACTGGCTGCCAGTGTTGGTATTCAGGACATGCCTATTAAGCATCTTTCAGGTGAACTCGATCTTGCTCTAGAGGATTATAATCTGGATCAGGTCAGCACTTACGTGCTCAGTATCCACCCTGAAATCAGATCAGCACAAATTGGAGTTGAGCATGCCCGCTTGATCTTGCAACGAGCCAAGGTGGAACCAATCCCCAATATTACTGTGGGTACGGGATACACTCGCCAGAGCCAGAACCGGTCCGATGACTGGGACATCGGTTTTAGTGTTCCTCTCCCGCTTTGGAACAAAAATCAGGGAAACATATTGTCTGCCGAAACAAATATCAATGTGGCAATGAACCAAACGGAGCGTGTACAGAATGAACTGATGGATCAACTTGCGATCGCTTATTCAGCTTATGCTTCCGCACGGGAACGGGCTGAACGTTACCAGGTTTCAATCTTGCCGAAGGCTCAACGAACTTATGAACTTTCAATGGTAGCATACCAGGGAGGACAGTTTGAGTACCTACGTGTACTGGAAGCACAACGATCTGTAGCTGAAGCCAATCTGGAATTGATTCGCTCCATGAGCGAGATGTGGCTGGCTGCCAGCGAAATTGCAGGACTGATGTTGGAAGATCAGTGGCCTTTAGCTCCTGTCCCTCCCTTACCTGAAAAGGAACAATCATGAAGAAACTTCTTCAAATAGTGAAACCCATTCTGGCAATCGGGATCGTTGCGATATTGATTGCTACCGGCTATTTCACGCGTGACAATTGGTTGCCGCTTTTAGAACAAAACAAAACCGCCAGATCGGATAACGTTTCTACTGCTTCAACCAAAGCAAGCGATAAGAAAAACGCAGCTTCCGAGCAGATTATTCTATCAGACCAGGCGATTGCCAATTTGGGCTTGCAGGTCAAATCAATACAGCCTGAGACCTATTGGAAAACGCTACAGGTCCCGGGCATGGTAGTGGATCGACCCGGTCGCAGTGATCGAGGGATCGTTTCTCCTGTAGATGGAGTGGTCGACAAAATGAATTATTTTCCAGGCGACACAGTCCACCCTGGGGATGTGCTCTATACGATCCGCATCCTTAGCGAGTCTTTGCAACAGACCCAGTCGAAACTGTTTAAAGATACGCAAGACATCAAACTCGCCGAAGCAAAAAAGAAACGCCTGGAATCTTCAGGAGGAGCAGTCCCCGGTGCCCGGATCATTGAAGTCGCTAGTGAAATCACGCGACTGAAAGTGGCAATCAAAGGGTATCGTCAGGAACTGCTTAGTCGAAGTTTTACACAAAATCAGTTGAACGAAGTGGCTGCAGGTAATTTCGTCAAAGAACTGAATATTCTCGTTCCCTCTCAAGCTAGCGAATCCAAACCATTGGGGACCTCTGTCGTGCTGCAGGCGACAGGTGAGGAAGTAAAACTGGACTCCCCCCCCTCCTTTGAAGTTCAGGAATGCAAAATAGATCTAGGCCAACAAGTCAGAACCGGTCAAATGTTGTGTTTGCTGGCAAATCATCAGTTGCTGGCAATAGAAGGTCGGGCATTTCGAGACGAAACACAACTTCTTGAACAAAGTGTCAAAGCCGGTTGGCCAGTTGAAGTGGACTTTCAGGAAAACGCGATCGCAGACTGGCCTCCCGTTAATCAGACTTTCTGGATTCAATATCTGGCAAATGTCATAGATCCCATTAATCGTACCTTTGCGTTTCGTATGGCGTTGGAAAATCAGTCTAGAGTTGTGAAACAAGATGGAATGACCCAGATACTCTGGCGGTTTCGTCCAGGTCATAAAGTCCGCATCTTGATCCGGGTCGAAAAGCTCGAAAACGTCTTTGTACTTCCCACGGATGCCGTTGCCCGCGACGGAGCTGAAGCATTTGTTTTTACCCAGAACGTCAATACGTTTCAACGCAAGGCGGTTCGAGTACTGGAACGAGACCGACGCTATACCGTCATCGCGAATGATGGATCGCTCATGCCTGGTTCGTTTGTAGTACAGAGTTCTGCCGAACAGTTGAACCGTATGTTGAAGTCCTCATCAGGAGACGACTTACCAGAAGGCTACCACATTCACGCCGATGGCAGTCTCCATAAGAACGAAGACGAAGGGAATTAGGGGAATACCGTGCTCAATTCAATCATCCGACTCTCACTGACCCATCGAACGCTGGTGCTTGCCGCCTGTGTCGTTGTCCTGGCTTATGGGGGTTATTTAACGACAACCTTACCTATTGATGTGTTCCCAGATCTTGATCGACCTCGAGTCGTGATTCTAACAGAGTGTCCTGGCATGTCTTCTGAAGAAGTCGAAACGCTGGTTACTTATCCAATAGAAACAGCGATCCTAGGGGCAAACGGGGTTGAAGATGTCCGCAGTCAATCCAGTCAGGGCATGAATGTCATTTACATCGAGTTCAGTTGGAAGACGGAACCTCGGTACGCTCGACAGATTGTGTCAGAGCGTCTGGCAAATGTACCGATGCCACCAGGCATCCGTCCGATTATGACACCTCAGGCATCCATAATGGGGCAGATTCTGCATGTTGGAATTCATCGCAGAAAGGGGCCACAAGGTGGAAAGTTGACTGCGGTTGGGCAGACGGGATTACTGGCAGAACGCACAGGAAATGAAGCAAGTCCTGAACTGACCGTTTGGAATCCGGTGAATCGAAACGATCTCAGCTTGTGGAAGAAAATTGAAGTCGAGAATCCCAAATGGGATGAGACAAACCCTGGGCGTGATGTGGCATTTGTCTGGAATAAACGGTCCTATGACGTTATTTTCCCGACTCCTCTCGAAGAACGAATGGATCTGCGTACGACCGCGGACTGGTTAATCAGACCGCGACTACTGAAGCTGACTGGCATTGCTGAGGTCATTGTCATGGGCGGTGATGAGAAGCAGTATCAGGTTCTGGTTGATCCCATCAAGTTGCAAGAATATAACGTATCACTTCAGGATGTTGAGGCCGCTGTCCAGTCAAATAACCTGAATGCCAGTGGCGGGTTTATAATCGGAGGCCAGACAGAGCGTTCTGTGAGGGTGATTGGTCGTCTTGGTGCTCTGACAAGCGACGTCCTGGATGAGCTCCGAAAAGCCCCTGTCAAAATGAATGGAGACCGTGCCGTACTTTTATATCAGGTGGCACAAATCGTGGAAGGGCCGGCTCCCAAACGGGGCGATGCCAGTATTGATGGACATGCCGGTGTGGTTATTACAATTGTCAAACAGCCACATGCTGACACCAGAAAACTGACTGACGACGTGATGGCTGCTTTGAGTGATGCAGAATCAACGCTACCTGCCGACATTGTGATCAATACCAGCCTGTTTCAGCTCAAGAGTTTTATTGACCGAGGAATTTACTACGTCGAAGAAGCGCTTGTCATAGGAGCCATTCTTGTCGTGATCGTGCTGTTCTTGTTTCTGCTGAATTTTCGCACGACATTCATCACGTTGACAGCCATTCCATTGTCGCTGGTGATTACAACTCTGGTATTTCGCATCGTAGGGGTCATGTCTGGGACAGAATTATCAATCAACGTAATGACCCTGGGGGGAATTGCAGTTGCCATTGGCGAACTGGTCGATGATGCCATTGTGGATGTGGAAAATATCTTTCGACGCCTGGGAGAAAACAATTTAAATCCCAATCCGAAACCTGCCATTGTGGTCGTGTATGAAGCCAGTCGAGAAATCCGCTCTGCCATCGTCTTCGGGACAGCAGTCGTTGTCCTGGCCTTTATGCCTCTATTTGCTTTGTCCGGTGTGGAAGGTCGCTTGTTTATCCCATTGGGAATTGCCTATATCGTTTCAATTCTGGCTTCTTTACTGGTCTCACTGACTGTCACACCGGTACTCTCTTACTACCTCCTGCCTCAAGCAAAGGCAACTCATGCCCATCAGGATGGGCGGTTACTACGAGTGCTGAAATGGGGAGCGAGTTTCCTGATTCGATTCAGTATGCGGCGGGCAGGCATCCTATTGGTTTTGACCTGGGCACTCGTTGGTTACAGTGTCTGGGAATTGTCAAAGTTGGGAGCTGACTTTCTTCCCAAATTTGATGAGGGAAGCGTACAAATCAATGTATCTTTACCTGGCGGATCGTCGCTGAAAGCATCCAACGAGGCATCCTCACTGATTGATTCGCAACTTGTCAAACTGCAGAAGTCTGCAGAAAATCCGAATGGTCCCGTATTGCACTTTTTTCGCAGGACAGGTCGAGCAGAGCTGGATGAACATGCTCAGCCAGTCAACGTGGGTGAATACATTTTGACGATGAACCCAGACTCAGACCATGGTCGGGACGAGTTTCTGGATACGCTACTCTCTGATTTGCGCTCAAATGTACCAGGGGTTGGGATTGAAGCGGAACAACCCCTTTCTCACCTGATTAGCCATATGCTGTCCGGAGTGAAAGCCCAAGTCGGGATTAAGCTGTATGGAGACGACCTCGACAAGCTGCGCGAGTTGGCAGGAGAAGTTCGCGATGCGATCACTGATATACCTGGTGTGACACCTCCCATTATCGACCCACAGGAACGGGTAGATGAGTTACATGTAGTCCTGAAACCTGATGAGCTGGCTTTCTTTGGGCTGAGTCGGGAATACATAGCCGACTTCGTACAGACTGCGTTGAAAGGCGAAGCAGTATCGCAAGTCTTAGATGGTCAGAGACGTTTTGACCTTGTGATTAAACTCAACGAAGAGCATCGCTCAGATCCTTATAATCTGGGTGAACTACGTATTGATCTTCCCGATGGGCGGGGGCAAATACGTTTGCGAGAAGTGGCCAACTTCCCAGGTTCAGCCAGTGGACCAAATTTGATCAACCGAGAAAACGTCAGGCGCCGTCAAACAATCCGTTGTAATGTCTCAGGACGTGACCTCGCCAGTGCAGTCTCTGAAATTGAAGAACGGGTGCGTGATCAGGTCGCATTGCCAACCGGTTACTTTGTTGAGTTTGGGGGACAATTTGAAGCTCAACGGTCTGCTACGTTTCTGATTACAATACTGGCGGCAGTTTCAGTCGCTGGAATATTTATTGTTCTCATGATGCTTTATCCGTCAGCACGGATCACGTTTCAGATCCTGAATGCCATTCCGACTGCTTTTATTGGTGGTGTCTTCGCACTAGTATTAACCAACCAGACTCTTACCGTGGCTAGCATGGTAGGATTCGTATCTCTGGGGGGAATTTCTGTGCGAAACGGCATCCTGTTAGTGACACACTACTTTCATTTAATGGATGAAGAAGGGGAAGCGTTTAGTCAAAACATGGTGCTGCGGGGAAGTTTGGAAAGGCTTGCTCCGGTCCTGATGACCGCCTTGACCGCCGGTATTGCTTTGATTCCTCTTGTGGTGGGTGGTAATAAACCAGGGTTAGAAATTTTATACCCTGTCGCCACTGTGATTTTAGGAGGTTTGGTAACCTCAACGTTTTGCGAATTTTTTATTCACCCCGGCTTATTCTGGAAATTCTCGGGGAAAGATGCCGAACGACTGGTCCGTAGTAAAAGCTCTGATGAAGAACTGCTGCGATCTGTATAAGAATGTAATACACGTAAACTATTTCTATCATGCAAAGGAAAACGAAATGATGTACACAAAATCGCTGGGCTTACTGTTGGCAGCTTTACTCGTCACCGGTTGCTCGGACAAAGGCACTACCGATGCTCCGAAAACGGAAACTGCACAACAGGCCGAAAAACAGAATGAAGCTACCAGCACCGAAGAACATGCACCACACGGTTCAGGACCAAATGGCGGGGTGGTGTTTGATCTGGGAAAATATCACGCCGAATTCACAGTGGATCATCCCAAGCATGAATGCATGATTCTTTTCATAGGTAACGACGAGAAAACACCAGTAGCGGTTACAGCAAAAAATCTGACGCTAACCACAAAAGAGACAAAGACAGAAGAGGGAAAAGTTGTTCCCCCCATGACAGTGAAGCTGGTACCGCAGGATGAAACCGACGGGAAGGCGACGAAATTCGTCGGCACAGATCCTGGCATCGGTAATGTTGCCGACTTTGAGGGCACGGTTCTTGGTGAAGTCGATGGAAAACCTTCTCAGGGTGAGTTCAAAGAATAAACTGTCTGGTGATAATTATGGTTTCCATTGAGGTCGCCGCCGCCGGTAAAACGGCAGCGGTGGCCTTTGGATACAGTCGAGTGCTTAAATACTCTAAATACGATGAAAGTAGATAATGTACTATGTTCTCAAAATTCTGCTCACTGCCGGGTTAGTAGTTGCTGTATCGGAGATATCCAAGCGTAGCTCGCTTTGGGGTGGAATTCTCGCTTCGTTGCCACTGGTTTCTTTTCTTGGAATGATCTGGTTATATATCGACACAGGTAGTACAGAGAAGGTTTCGGAACTTTCAAAAAGTGTATTCTGGCTTGTCCTGCCTTCATTATCTTTTTTTCTCATGCTGCCTTTTTTGCTTAAGAAAGGAATGGGCTTCGGTACCAGTTTCGCATTTTCAACCATGGTTATGATTGGTCTCTATCTGGTCATGATTGTCTGTTTAAAGAAACTGGGAATTCATACTTAGTGCGATCCGAGCAGCAATTGATATCTAGGGGTTGAATTTCAAAAGCTGTTAAGTTTAAGAAAAACCCATTTGCCCAAAATATGCTTACGAATCTTGTTTAACTCCAATTAACCATGAATCCCAACAGGATTGGCAACAACAGAGAAAATTATGAATCCATTAAAGGTTGTAAATACTTAAATATAAATACGTTGCGTATTTTATAATAAGGATTGAATTAAATATGGTTGTGTCTTCGAGTAAGTTTGATTCAACCTAATTTGTTGAATTGATAACTATTGGTTTTTGAAACCGAAGGTTGCAGGTCACCATATGAAGATACCCAACCACCGAATTCACCTGACTCATCACTGGGAACATTTTCTGAACGTATACTGAGTGAGCGTACCTAGAATAATGATGGGCACAGCCCGGCAGAAAGCAGATAAATTACCCATCTCTAACCCAGATATCAAGAATGGGACCATATTGAGACCCGATAGCAATAATCTCCACGACGCACTACCTAAGCTTTAACACGTAAAATTCCGCACGAACTCACTTTCGGGACACCCATTAGCTACCTTTGCCATTGTCGCATTTCGTCGAGGGCCAGTTCTTGCGAACCCCCCGCGATGAAATACTCCGATGGCGACGATAACATAGCCAAGGTTCAAGTCAAGGCTGAGGTTATCAGCCTTGACAAGTCTATCACTAACTGCTAGACATTGTGCTGTAAGAATTGGTGGAAAAAGTCGTCGCTTGTGACCAAGAGCATTCCCAGTAAATGGTTTACGGTGTCTGATTTGAAAGGAATGCCTGCGAATTTGGCAGTAGCTGGTTCTACAAATGATCTAATCTACAAAGGGCAAATTTGTGGCCGCCACTGCCTCAACTGACTGGAAGAAGTTGTTTGGTCTCGATGATCGCGAGCCGCCTTACTTTATTTCCAGTATTGAGCAACTCGACGATGCGGGTGTAGTACCACAGCCCCATGCACTTCGTCGTGCTTTTGAGCAACTTAATATCAATGGTGTTCTATGCCAGGAACGCAGTCCGGTCATCTACTTCCGACTGGTCAAGAAAATCGATCCGGTCCAGATTCTCGACCTTCATCGATCGTTCTGGAACCAAGGTATTGCTCCGATCCTCGTTGTCATTGCTCCAGACGAAGTCCAGGTGTTTTCCGGTCTTATACCGCCAGAAAGCTCTCAGGTTGATACTCATCCGTTTCCTGGGCTAGTCGAAATCCTTCCCCGCCTACAAAATCGGCTACGATCCTTTCTGCTGTCCGTCGAGTCGGGTGAATATTTTCATACCCATCGACATTCCTTTGACCCTGGTAAGAGGGTTGATCGGGAATTGCTCCGCAATCTCCAAGCAACCCGCCAGGCACTAGGTGAAGTCCCTGCAGCGCGGCTTGAACCCCTGACTCTTAATGCCCTGCTATGTCGACTGGTTTTTACCTGCTACCTCTTCGATCGAGGCGTCATCGACAGTGACTACCTCACGTCGCTTGGGATTGATGATGCGCAGCATTTAAGAGACATCTTGGCAAAGAAACCCAGGACAGATGCCAAGAATGATCTCTATTTGCTCTTTACCCAACTTGGAGAAGACTTCAACGGCGACCTGTTTAGTGCAGACTTGGAGGCGGAGAGCCGACAAGTCAAGGTGAATCACCTTGAGATTCTGGATCGATTTTTCCATGGTACTGATATACGCACTGGCCAGCAGTCTTTTTGGCCCTACGATTTTGGGTTCATTCCGATTGAGACCATCAGCGCAATTTACGAGCACTTCCTGAAAGCTGCCGGGGAAGAGCAGAAGAAGGCAGCCGGTGCATTTTACACTCCCAGATTCCTTGCAGAATTTGTCCTGGATCTGACGCTGGAAGGCGAAACGTCGCTTCTGGGCAAACGATTCCTTGATCCGGCTTGTGGTTCAGGCATTTTTCTTGTCGGGCTGTTCAATCGTCTTGCTGAAGAATGGAAATTTCAGAATCCCCGGGCACGTTATGACAGACGTGCCCGTGAGCTAATGGGCATTCTTCGCAACAACCTTTACGGCATCGATAGCAATCGTAGTGCCTGCCAGATTTCCGCCTTCAGCCTATATCTCGCCTTTCTCGACCAGCTTGCGCCTCCCGATATCCAAAAGCTGTTAGGAAAGTGGGAACGTCTCCCCTATCTGGTTTCAACTCCAGGTGAAATAGAGGCTGGCCACGAGGCGGCTGGAACAATTTATTGCGCAGATTTCTTCACGGAAAATGCAGCACTACCTTATAAGGTTGATATAATTGTTGGCAATCCTCCTTGGGGGAGTTCCAAGGTTCGAAACGCTCCATCTGCACAATGGTGCATCGAAAGAAAACTTCCGCACCCCGATCGTCAGATGGCGATTGCATTTATCTGGAAAGCACCAGACCATCTTGAGGATGATGGCAAGATATGCTTTGTCATGCCTCATGGCATGCTATTCAACCACAATGATACCGCTGTTCGCTTTCAACAGTTATTCTTCCGCACTCACTCAGTTGATCGGGTAGTCAATTTGACTGACTTCCGAATGTTTCTCTTTGCAGATGCTAAGGCGGGAAGTCTGGTTGTGAAATTCCGAAAGGAACAACCCGTTGACGGCACGCACGTCATCGATTACTGGACACCCAAGACCGATTGGGCAATTACACAAGCTGAAATATTGAGAATCCCTACGCAGGATAGATCTCAATTAACCGTGCGTCAGGTGCTTAATGATCTGAAAAGTGATGATGCACCACAAATCTGGAAAGGGCACTTCTGGACAACTCCCAGGGATCGCCAATTGATCGAGCGATTATCCATATATCCTCGGCTTCGGGACAACGTTCGGCAAACCAAAGAAAAAGAGCCCAAAAACAAACCTTGGATCATTGCGCAGGGATTCCAACCTCTTGGTCCCGGCGATTCTCAAGAGGATGCTAAAACCATTGAGCTGCCATCAAAGCTGTTTGTCCAGGCGGATTGTGACAACCTAAACACGTTGCTTCTTGAAGACGACTGCAATGAGCTTCCATCCAATCGGGTAAATGCTCGCCGCGGACGCACGGCAGAGAGCCTTTTAGTATTTCATGGGCCCCATGTGCTAATCACACGAGGATTTTCGCGCTGCGCTTTTACAGATTTTTCTGTATCGTTTCGAAGTTCGGTGCGTGGTATTTATGGCCCCAAGGTAGATCGCGATCTTCTAGTATTTCTTTCATTCGTCCTTAGGAGTCCGCTGGCCCATTATTTCCTGTTTCACACATCAGCAAACTGGGGTGTCACACGTCCAGAAGTTCACGATCAAGATCTTTTACGATTGCCGTTTCCATTCCCGGACCAATGCGATCAACCTAAGCAAGCCAGGAGCATTGTGCAAAAGTCAGCGAAGCTCTTTGATCAGGCTATTGAGCGAGCCAAACGGCCTCTTGTAGACCGCCAGAGACTTGCGGACGACGTTCAGAGTCAGGTTGATGACTTGGTTTATGCCTATTTTGATGTCGATAACTTCGAGAGAATGCTCATTGAAGACACGTCAGCCTATGTTCTAACTAGCATCCAGCCTTCGCGAGCAAGGGTATACATCCCAACGAACCTTTCCAGTAAGCATGCAATGCGTAAATCTTATGCCACACTGCTCTGCAAACGACTGAATGGATGGGCCAAGCAAGGCCTTCAGGTTCACGCCAAAACCATAGCCGATTCTTCCGTCGGTGTTGGTATGGTCGTTCTCGAAAAGACCAAGAGCGGGCAAGAGCCAACTGGGCTTGCAGAAGTCGGTAATGATTTACTGCATGTGTTGGACAGCCTCCAGCATACCTCTACACGAAGCCATGGGACATTTGAATTGGTACGTGGGCTGAAAGTGTTTGACCGTAACTTGCTCTACATCACAAAGCCGCTTGGCCAGCGATTCTGGACAAATACCGCGGCGATCAATGACGCAGACGAAATTGCGGCTACGATCCTCATGCGGCCGACGCGGAGGAATGCATGATTACCGGAGGTGCCGAACATTGGGACGATTTCTTTGAGCAAAGTCTCATTCCGCAGGTATTTGACTACGTCATTAACTCGTGGGAGCAGGTTCCAGTTCCAGAGCCTGGCGAACTGGAGGATGTTGTTTCCGATCAGCTATACACTCAGATGCTCAAATCAAAGCAAAGAAACCACTTTCCGTTCCTGATTTCTCGGGAAGACCTTGAGTTTGATCTGGAACTCGCAAAGGAATCCGGGCGAAAGGACATTGTGTTTTATCCGTCACTTCAGGAACAAGACATTTACATGTGCCTTGAAGCCAAGCGATTGAACGCCATCGTCTCCGGCAAGAAACGATCGTGTGCCAGCGAGTATGTTAAGGACGGTCTGCAGCGCTTTGTCGATGGGAAATACGCGAAGTGTGTACGTCACGCTGCGATGCTTGGTTATGTTCTCGACGGAGATGTCAGCAATGCAATGGGCAATGTTGAAAAGAATATTCTCTCTAGGACAAGCGAGCTTGGGATGCTGGAAGGTAGCGGGTTTCTTGATTCGACTATCCGCGTCACCGATTCCTTTGCCAAGGAGACGCATCATGCACGGAAGAAGAATAATGGTGAAAAAATTCGCGTTCATCACTTATTTCTGGAATGTCAACATCATGTCGCAGGATGCAAGGGTATCGCAGACCAGTAGTGATAATTGAGTGCATGCCAATGAGTGACACGAGTGGCGATAGTGGAGTAAGAATGCGTTACCAGCGATCAATGGAGATCGAGCAGCGGCTTGATGCCGTGCTGGAGTTGATACGTAGTGGAAGTTATTCAACGCCCGCACTAGCAGAGAAATTGGGCGTTTCCGTTCCTACCATTTCCCGCAGCGTCGAGGCACTTCGGGAACGAGGGTACAACATACAGGCAATCAGAGGGGCAAGAGGCTGGCGTTACACGATTATATCGGAAGGGGATTCTACTGACTCCTCAATCGACCGGCTGGAGCAGCCATGATCATCAACTTCCACGTCAAATAATTCGCCCACAATCTGACCCGGCGTACCACCGCCGGGGGCGATCGTCTGTCGAGGTCCCTCTTCGACGCCACCGTTGACTTACCCCCCCACCAGATCGAAGCAGCCCTGTTTGTCCTGCAATCGCCTCTGGCGCGTTCAGCGAATATGAGAGCAGCATCATTGAGGAAATAATTTGGGGCAATGAGAATTACCTTTAGCCGAACAGCTTCTCAACAGGACATCAGATGGTGAATGTTTATCATAAGCTGGAGCGTTACTACGAGGTTCGCAGTGATGATTCAACAATTGATGTTCAGGTTCACGAGAAACATCAAGGCGAACCTGATTGACCAGACTTGATAGGAAAAGACTGGAAAACACAATGCTTCCATTTCGCGTTGCTTGGCATGGCATCGGCTGTAATGGCACAATTCTGCTGGGAACATTGCTTGCCTAGTCCTTAAACCAGCGTAGCTGGTGTCGACAAATTGGTTGAAAGATGAAAACCTCCGTAGCATTCCGGTGTATATTTGATTGTAGTTCAAGAAACATCGGCTCACGGGGAGGTTTTCAGGTGAAGAAAAATATACAACGACGACTCGATGCACGGAAGCGTAGCACGAAGAAACGGACCGATAAAGCCAACTGGAACGGGCAGTCGCCGATGCTGACGTGTCCGAACGTGAAATATGAACTGGCGGAAAAGACTCAGGTCATTGCGTGTGGGGGAATTGGCGTCGCGCAACGGTTGGTTCGGCAGTTGGGCATTATGGAGAGCATCAATCGTTGCTGTCCGATCTTTATGTTTCACATGCCGTATTCCGAAGCCGACCATGTGCTCAACATCGCCTTCAACCTGTTCACTGGAGGCACCTGCCTGGAACATCTCGAACTGCGACGATGCGAAGCTCCTGATTTATCACTCCACTTACGCGTTGAGACGTAGCGTATAATCTTATTTAAGGTAGCCTGTAACCACCTTATAATTAGCTCCCGTATTTTGTTCTTTCTCAGTTAAAAAAGAGCTGACAACTATTTCAGCATAGCCTTTGTCGCATTTTCCGGAATAAACCAAGCTGCCTTGTTTCACGTTTGCATTGTCCTGCGTAAGAACCAACATCGCATCTTCAACTGAAAGACCATGATCTTTTAATTTAACTCGAGCACGTAACGAGAATAAAAATCCACTGTATACGGAATCTTCTTCTGATTCGCCAGATTCTTTCCCTTGATTAATTAACTCTTGAATCTTAGCTTCATACTCATCTTGGGAATCATTATTTTCACAAAAATCTGCTTCTAAATTATCCCAATCATCATTTTCACCATTCTCCATTACACTTCTCACCCCAAAAATAATAATTATACCAGACTAGAAATATGAAGTTATAGGGCTTTACGCATATCGTTTTTTCGAGAAACCATCATTGAACTGATCGTGTTCTGATCTCCTACCAGTGAAAAAAGAGTGAGTCTGATCACCCAGATTGAAACGCCGATTCCAGATATTATTCTAAGTGATCCTACTTGATTGAGGCAGATCCTGATGAATCTGGTTCCCTATCCGATTCTGAACCAATTTGACATGTTACTCTCTACGTCAACACAAGGAGATCGTCATATCCTCACAAATAATGCAGAAAAAAAACGATCCGAATCTACTGCAGCAGAGCAATCTCAAGTTACAAAAGTTCGCTCAAAACCCATGAAGAATACTGCACTGTCTAAAATCCTAAAGTCACCCTTTCTTTTTTGCAAGTTTTGTCTGTTCGCTCGGACGCAGACGTTCTCCAGGCACCTTTATAATTACGAGGAACCTAGGCTGAGTCTCTCCTTTGCGAATAAGCTCAACCGACTTCACAAGCTCTGAAATGTGCATTGCTGCTCCATCCCTATCGGTTTGATCCAGAACAAGCAAGAATCCCAGCCGTGCGCTAATGTTCTGATAATCCATGGCTTGGGATGAATATGCTTTTTCAAGTGCATCGAAAGAACAATCTTTTGAATCTCGTTTGACTTCGACAACAATTCTTTCTGCCGAAAACTGGAAATAAACATCTGCTCGTCCCCCGCCAACGTTCATCACTTCAATCTTCGTGCCAGCAACATTAGACTCCATGAATTTTTTATAATCACTCTGGAGATCATCTTCCTTGGCAAGATTTCCATCCGCTCGTTTGAAAAGGTAAGCGATAGCCGGTTCATCCCTCACAGTCATTTCAAGGCGAGCGTGTAAAAAAGTGATGGTCCAAAGCAGTATAGCATTGAATAGTTGTTTTGAATCTTTCGATTTATGATAGTCAGACTGTGACGCAACAGCTAACAGGCATGTTTCAATTACCATTGTTTCAGCGTTCGTCAGATTAGTCATATGAACCTCGAAAGCATCGTAGATTGCATTAATAATCAATGACTTGTGATTTGCAGTGAGATTTGAATTAGTAATCAGAGATTCAATGAGGCCATTACTCTGTTTACCAAAGAGTATCTGATCATCGGAATATTTCGATACAAGTTTATCAGCTTGTTCTAAAAGATGTTTCGCGTCATTTGCGATTTCGCTGAATTGATTTTGGCAAAACCATTTGCGCATCAGATGAGCTTGACCTGCCACTGCTGCCAAGGATCCTTCAATCCTCGGCCTGACAAGCGATTCGATGCCACCAAGCTGGTTCAGTTTTAGAATAGTTCGACTCGCACTATAAATCGGCAACAAAAATTGTTCGATAACGACAGCTGGCTCATACCAAGATGGTTCAAGCAATTCGTTCTCTAATCCGCGAAGGGCTTGTGATAGCTGTTCCCACAAAAGGACCTCGAAGGTCCGTGCACGTAGCCATGGTGGATCAAATTTAGACCGATGTGAGATAATCAGATCACGGACAGAATTGTCAATTTGATTAGCAAGCGACTCCACTGATCCATTCAGCTCTCCCACGGAAAATTCAGTTAGAACTTCCGTGCATAGTAAAAAAAGAGTTGAATCTGGTCGACCTAACGGGCTTGCGAGAGATTTGTTGAACCAAAATCGAGCGTCCTGAAGTTCAGCAGCAACAGCGTTTGATTCAATCGACGTAAGTGCCTTAGAAAGACAGGACATGCCTAGCTCAAAATACACTTCGTCTTTTGCGTCAGCTACATCGCGAAGTTCATGAAGTTTATTCACGAGTTCATCGACATGCCAATGTGAATGAGCAACTCCAATAATTTTCGCTGCCCAACGTAAAAAATCTGGTGAATCACGAACATCAATTCTAATTAGTACGCGAATCAAATCAAATCGTTTTTCGGGTAACACTATAGCTATACGTAATGCACCGTCCAAGGTTGCTGCTCGTGCCAATGACTCATTGGTTTTATCAATCGCAATATTAAGATAGGATTCAAGGATTTGGTCATCCGCTTTGGAATCAAGCGAGATAAATTGATCCAAAAGGTCAACGCATTCCCTCATTGCAATACCGTTCTTACAGATAGATAGAGTTCCGCAAATGAAACGCCATCCATCTTCAGATTCGATACTTTCGTCTGAATTAATGACGATACGAACGAATTCAGGCAATAGTGGAGAAACTCCGATTTCTGGAATTACGTTATTCAACACATCTATTCCCCCAATCATTGCCAATGAAGGATTCGTGCCCGCTTCCAGAAAATCAACAAGCTTCTTTTCGAGGTTGTGCATGAGCCACTACAAACTTCCTACCAGAGCGGATTATCTGCATGAGATTGCTTTAGCCTTGATTCATCAACGTGATTCAATATCGCATCAGATGAAATTGACGCAACAATCACTTGTATATGCTCAAGCTCGTTCGATAGGTCCTCTAAACCTGAAATCAACTGTTCTAAGTCCTTCGATGCAACCTCCTGTGCTCCTGGGGAGTCGATCATAAGGAGCCCCGGGTAGCGTCCAACTCCTTTCTTTTCACCAACACTTATCATTGCTAAGACTGTGGCAACTTTCAGACGTAATTTCTCACCTTCTGTCACTTTGCTGTAACTGGTCTCTTCCCCCCCCTTTGTCAATTTTAATACCATATTACCCTTCAGACTTGCTGAGGTTAGCGCACTCATACCAAAGCGTTGTGCATAGGTAACAATACCCTCAGATACACTTTGGAAGACATCGTTTTGCAATTCCTTTACTCGTTCATTGGTTTCTTTAACCACCGCATTCAAAATTTTTAGTTCATCAGTCTCGTACACTTGATTTAGATCAGTTGAACTGGCTTCTTCTATCCTTGCTTTCAAGACGGCGATTTCAGTCAGGACATTACTCCGTTGCCCGAGCTTTGAAATTTTATTAGCAGTGGTAGTAATTTGCTTTTGTTTGGCTTCAATAGCCTGAGTCAATTCCGACTGATTTTTCAGAAGATTCTTCAATACTCTACGTGCTTTTGTCTGAGCCTGCTTTGACGCTTTTGTTTGCTGCTCTAAACTATGTTGCAACTCTGCCGCATTGACATTGGAATGAACTTGCTTTCCGCAGACTGCGCATTCATTGGTTTCCTTTTCGGTCTTCTTGCGAGACTCGGAGATGCTCTTTTCGCAACGTGGACAGCAAGTTGGATCAAGAGCTCTAAAAACTGCGTCAGCTGCGTTGTATTCGAGGTGAGTCTGTAATGTACGTCGATCTTCAAGATAGATAGCTTCGACAGCAGTAACTGATTTCTTGGCTTGACGAATCTGATTGCTAAGAAGGATTTCATCTTCCTTAAATTTAGACAATTCAATTCCGATATTCTTGAATCGATCTTCGACAATCTCCATGGATGGAAGTTTTGTTAACTCGTCCTGCTTTGTTTCCAGCAATCCATGGAGTTGTTTTAATCTTTTGTCTCTTAATTCATTGGCGTCTTGCTCAAGCTTGGACTTTGCAGCTAGTTTCCGTTTTTGTTCTGCCACAGCAGCTTTCGCGGATGCCAAAGTCGAAATCCAGGGAATCCCGAGATACATCTGTGTTAGGCGAATCGGTAAACCAGTGTTAGGAGCTAGATCACCAACAAGAGTTGTGTAGTCGGTTCCAATAAACATTACTCCAGAAAGAGCATGCCAACCATGGAGTACAGTCCTTCCGTCAACATCGCCCGACTTTCGATAAACTGCGACCAAATCCATTGAGAACTCGCGCATGAAAAAGTCCGACATCACCGCCTCAAATTCAAGCTCGTTCCCAAACCATCCTATCTTCCGTTTGTTTCCAGATCTTGAAAAACGACTCAGCTTGCCCGTGACATCGTCTCCACACTGAATCTCAACTTTGTAATCGACTTCATCTAGTTGAAAGCTAAGCGATGATTCTCGAATCCAAGAACGAACGTCATCCTGTAGGTTGGCGGTTGGTCGTCCGCGAAGTAACCATCGCACAACCTCTAAGACAGATGATTTCCCTTTCAGGTTAGAGTCGGTCAGGATTGCCCATAGCCCATGATCGAGTTTGTCCCACTCAAATTCGAATTCGCCTGAGCAATCGACGCCATCTTTAATCCCAGAAAAATGAATACGTTTTAGCAGAAGTCGTCGAGGAGCTGGTACAACAGGCGAAGCTTGAATTCGATAATCAGCAAGAATTTGCTCAACACTATCTGGGTTCGCGTCAGCACGTTCTGCAATCGATGTGACCCAATCACGGTTTACGTTTTTTTGATTCATCGTTTGCCTTAAGTTGCAACTCGATTCAACTTTTCTTCGAGTCGATTGAGGACATCGTTTGTGATTGACGGAATTATTTCACCCAGCGCAGTGTCCGCATATTCAATACGCTGGTATTGCCGCTTCTTGAGTGCTGCACCACCACGACCATTTGCGATATCCGCGACCAGATTAGCACGATCAATATACCACTGAAGCGTTGGATATTCGGATATGATATCCGTGGTGGTTTGGATCGCTTTCGGCATAACAAAGAAGTCTGTCTCAAGTACGGTATCAACTAATTTACGACCACCGATTCGTATGAGACCACGCGAAAGCAGAATTGACAAAGCATCATCCATTCGTTCGTAGGCTCCGAAACGCCAACGAATCATCGGAAATCGGCGAAGATCGGGTTCTTCACTCGAAAATATTTTCTCAGCTAAAGTGAGATAAGCTTTATCACCGGTCTGGTCAAATCGCTCAAGTAGTTCGTCAGCAAGATAGTCAGGGTACCGCATCCAGAAATCAAAAGCACAAAGGCGTGTATTCCCAGCAAAAACCAAAGAAGCCCCTTCCGAATTTGCTCCTGTAGGTGGTTCGCCACCTGCAACAAATATGAATAGCAGGCGAATTGCATCGAGATAATACGATCGTGTTTCGATGAAAAACTCCTCTAGTCAACTGCGTTTGGTTAATCGAGCTTGCATCTATAGTTTTGGTACGCTGTCCGAGTAGGTGATCCTATAGAGTAGTGTTCGGACGTGCCATGGTCAAGCTAGCAGGCTGATCGCCAGGTCTAAGAAACTGTCGGGCTGCTGCTGCCAGACTTTCAAACGTGGCTCATGAAGAGCGTCCATCAGTTTCTGAATGTGAGCTTCGCTGAACCGTCGACAGAAGTCACCCGCTGATGTCGGATCAGGATTACGCTGAGCTCCCAGTGCATCAAGGTACGCCGTCGGTTCGTCGCAGTTCGAGATGTTCCAGGCAGGTACCCTCTAGGACGTTCTCAAAAAAAACTGTGAGGCCCGCTCGTCGTCGAACTCTGGTGCAGGAACTTCAGGTTTAATACGAAGTCAGTGAGCGGCGTGCCTGCCAGATGCTCGGCTTCTCGCGGCCCAGTCACCGTTACCAGAGTGTTCTTGAGAACGGGCCGAGCTGCGAATGCGTGAACTGACCACTATTCGTGTGCGTTCACTGGCATTCTATTTCATGAAAGTGCAGATTGGAGTATGTGAACAACTCAATCTGATGCTAAGTGGATTAATTCATAAGCGTCAAAACTCGACCACTATTACTGGGGAAGTCCTGTTTCTACTATCGACCGTTTAGGGACGATCAAGTTTTCGAACTGTTCTAGATGTGAGTTGTGCGCCGATCACAATGTGATGAGCAGATGAAATCTTATAGAAACCGTATTGAGATCCCCGTGCCAACGAAGTAGTCGTCAGCTGCTTCATTCAGCCCCACGCCTGCCCGGATATCCCATTGCACATTATTGTTGATCAGATAGGTAAATCCGCCATTAAAGTAATACTCAGGTTTTGCAGTCTCAGCACTTTGAGGGAAAAACGCAAACCACTCGGTATATGCACCTACTTTTTCAGTCAAAGTGTAACTGACTGTCCATGATTGAGCCCATTCGGTAAAGGCATTCGTGGTGACTTCGTCGATGGCGCGGTTGAACTGGGTGCTGCCTCCCGTCGAAATGAAGTCGTTGATTTCCCAACTGTAAATCCAGTTTAAGCCGGGCAGTACTTCTCCCGCTGTAAATTGATCTGAACCTGTGGGAACAGTCATCTGCGGGATGACCGCCATTTCAGGTAGAATTCCTTCTTGTGGCGTCAGTCCAATTTTGAAGCCAAGGTAAAGATCTTCACTACCGGAAATATCATTTAGTTGAGCAAGTTGATCGCTGGAATAGTTCCAGCCAAGTCGGAATTCCAGCCAGTCTGCCAGGATACCATAACGCAGAAGAGGTTCGGGCAAAGAATGAGATTTTGAAGAAGCAGTACCATCGTCATCATAGATGTAGGTGTATCCCAGTTCGAGCTGAACCACTCCCCGGCCCACAGTTGAACTCGCTTCAGTGAAATCGGGTCGGTCAGTGACTAGAGGTTCGTCAAGATCGGGGCCTCCTGAAAAACTGGTTCCATAACTCCATTGAAATAGGGTGCCTCTGGGCTGGCATTCATTGTCAGAACAGATCGAGGCAGGTTCAAGCGGGCGCAAACCAGACTCCTGATCTGAAACTGGAGTAATATTTTCGTGCCAGGCGGGAGTCGGATTTTCAAACGGAAGATCGGCAATTGCCTGGGGAGGCTGGTACAAATGCTCTCCTGCCAGAACCGCACAGACCACCAAAACTTGATATGGGCAGTAACTGTTAAGTATTCGGAGTATCATCGATTTGAGTCTTTCTAGAGTTTTTGCTGATTTTGGGGGGGATACAAATTCTGTTGATACTTTCGTGATCACTAATTGTCATAAGGATCGACGGGTAAATCGGTTTTGATATTCCAAAACCCTGGTTTTTGTATTCCAAAACTATGAGACTAATGAGGAAATGTCAGACACACGGACTTTCGGTGAAGATTGTTGATTAAAATTGCCGGTTGAAACCGACCTTTTTAAGCAATTCTCCATCACGACTTCCGGTCTGACAGCCAATTCGGGGGATACAGAGAGCGATGATTCTCTATGCTTGACACAAATTGTAGCATAAGCTACATTTGTCGGGGTTTGATGTAGCGCATGCTACAATTGTGCGTGGTGCATTCAGTACGCGCAACTATCTGTTAGGCCGGTAGACAGCGCATCGAAATCCTGAGCACAGCATCTGGTTATCAGAAGACGTTGCCTAAGAAAAGTATCTTATTGACAGATCGCCAGTTAAACAGTCATCGCAGACTGCAATCTCACAAATCTCTGGCGTAATTAAAAAACCGAGGTTGAATTGCAAAGAATATTTGTACCTGCATTAAGATTGGGAGCACAATGAGTGATCTTCGTCGGACGCGTCCTGAAGACTATCTCTGGGCAATCGAAAGTATCGCTACTTTTGGAGATGATTCTCGTGCCACGACCGGAAAGATTGCTAAAGCGATTGGAGTTACCAACGGAACAGTCAGTAGCGTACTGAAGGATCTGGCCCAAAAAGGGTTGATCGACTTAATCTCATATGAAGGGGCCATCCTGACAGAGTGCGGTCGAAGACAGGTTCTCCGTACGGTCCGTCGGCGTCGACTTCTCGAATTCTTCTTTTGCCAGTCGT